>OJEW01000002.1_pt1 | contig 297769 bp, 281 predicted proteins | sample 1593861 | NCBI WGS metagenome assembly OJEW01 (sample SAMN05416806, study PRJEB24817) | seawater metagenome | isolation source: Sea water | place: Canada:Atlantic | collected 2013-11
GCTCCCTTAAGTTTTCTGACTAACGCAAACCGTTCATGCTGTCCGACATTAAGAGAGCTGAAGCCTTTTTTAGAATATCTTTCTCCATCTCCAGGCGCTTAATTTGCCTTTTAAGTTCAGCTATCTCACGCTGATCTTCGGTGATTGGTTTACCCGTGGTTAATTCTCCACCACGCTCAGCCTTTAACTTTCTGACCCATTTATCGAGTGTAGATTTACCGACATTCATTGCCTCAGCAGCTTCACGAACGGAATAGCCTTGGTCTAAAACGAGCTGGGCACATTCGACTTTAAACTCGGGGTTAAATCTCGGTCTGTTTGTCTTAGTCATGTTGTCACCGTAATGATTTGTGTGCATTCTAACACCTCTTATTACGTGTCCAAATTCACTGTACCACTACATGATGATACTGTATTTCTTGGTCAAAGAATTATGCAGTACAGAGCTAATACTGAAGTTTTGGATTCTGAATACTTGTTATATGCTTTTCTATCTTCGGACCTACAGCATCAATTTCATATGCATGAAGGTAGTGGCTCTGTAGTAAGTCATATCCGTGTACCAGATTGTTTGAAGTTTGAAATATACTTACCGCCGCTTTCAGTGCAAAAGCAGATTGCGAAAGTTTTACGAGATCTTGATAAAAAAATCGAACTCAACCGCCAAACCAACCAAACCCTAGAACACATCGCGCAAGCACTTTTCAAATGCTGGTTTGTCGATTTTGAGCCTACCCGCGCCAAAATCATCGCCAAAGAAAAAGGCGCAAATACTGCCATTCAAGAACTTGCAGCCCAAGCCATCATCTGCGGCGCAATAACCCTCGAACAGCTGGAAGCGATGACAGAAAACCTAGAAACCACTCTGCAACAAGCGATTAATGAAAAACTAAGCCAAGCAAACCAAACGCCCATCAATACCGAACAACTTAAAACCACAGCGGCATTATTCCCGAATGAACTGGTGGATTCTGAGTTGGGGGAGATTCCTGAGGGGTGGGAGGTGAATCCAATGGGCAATTACCTTGAAATTAAAAGAGGCGGTTCACCAAGGCCAATAAAAGAATATATTGTAGAAGACGGTTTACCTTGGACCAAAATTGCTGATGCTACTAAAGAACCTAGTCCTTTCTTATTTAGGACTAAGGAATATATTAAAGAGGAGGGTTTGAAGAAGACTGTGCTTCTTAAAAAAGGTAGCTTGATTTTATCCAATAGCGCTACTCCTGGTTTGCCAAAATTTTTAGAATTAGATGCTTGTATTCATGATGGCTGGCTTCACTTTCCAAAAAAGCAGCTTTTCAGCGATCTATACCTATATCAATTGTTCTTGAAAATACGGAAAGAGCTTGTCGCACAAGGTAATGGCAGTGTTTTCACCAATTTAAAAACAGATATTCTTAAGAGTAAAGTTGTGGTGGCACCAAATCAAATGGTTATATCGAAGTTTGATGAAACAATATCTTTGGCTTTTAATAAATTGAAAGAAAACTGCAAAGAAACGAATACTCTTGTTGAAATTAGGGATGCTTTACTCCCAAAACTACTTTCTGGCGAGTTGAGTGTATCAAGCGATTAATATTGGGCTAAAGGGCACTGAGAATCACCATGTACAAAATAGATACAAGCAGTAACCGAATTTCACGCTTAGAAGTTAAACGCTTTACTGAATTGGGTTTTACCGAAAGAAACCACCTGCAAGAGTGGTTAGCCAATGAGCCCGAAGCCTTGGGTGAAGAGTTGCTCATCATTCAAAAAGAATTTGATGGCTTTGACGATACGCGTGAACGCTTAGATCTATTAGCTTTGGATAAAGACGGCTGCTTGGTGGTGATCGAAAACAAACTGGACGATACAGGCCGTGATGTTGTGTGGCAGGCACTTAAATACGCCTCGTATTGCTCTAGCTTAACGAAGCTGCAAATTGTAGAAATTTATCAGGCGTACCTAAACCGTTATTGCAGCGGTGGCGATGCCAAAGCCTTGATCTGTGATTTTTTAGATATGCCAGACCTAGGGGAAGTTGTGCTAAACCCCGGTAATCGACAACGCCTGATGTTTGTAGCGGCCAACTTCCGCAAAGAAGTCACCAGTACTGCGCTTTGGTTATTAGGCCATGGCATTCAACTGCAATGCTTTAAAGCGACCCCTTTCGCCATGGGTGAAGATTTATTTTTAAATCTTGATCAGATTATTCCAACCCCAGAAGTAAAAGAGTTAATGATTGGCATTACTGCCAAAGAAGCAGAAGAAAAAAGCACCGAGTTTGAATTAAAAAATAGACATAAAATTCGCTTAGCTTTTTGGGAGCAAGCACTAGAAGCGTTTAAAAATAGCGACTGTGATTTATTTAATAATATTAATGGCTCAAAAGATCATTGGTTAAGCGCTGGATCGGGTGTGCGCTCGTGCCCATTCTCTTTGATTTTTGGCAGTAAAGAGGCCCGTGTTGAATTTTATATGGCACGCTCTTTAACCGAAGAAAATAAATTTATGTTTGATGCGCTATTCAGTCAAAAGAACGATATTGAAACGTTATATGGCGAACCGCTTGAGTGGCTAAGATTAGATGCTAAAAAAGCATCGCGCATTCAGCTTTCAAAACCAATTGATGGCTACGACAAAGACAACTGGCCAGAAATTATCAATTGGATGGTCGACAATATGAGCAGTTTAGAAGCAGCGCTTAAAACGAAACTGGTAGCGCTAAATAAAAAACTCAAGCAAGGCGTAGTTAATGACTAACGGCCAACCAAACCGTTGTAAGTGGTTGCTGTTTTTGAAGAGATGAACAGCCAGATTTAAATCGATGTTAGCCATCTATTAGTACCTAAAAATTAAGGAATACACAGTGGATAGTTTATTTACCAGCCTTCAAAAATATCGGCCTCGCGAGAAGAGCAATCCTATAGAAAACTTTGTGACAGAAGCCTTTGCTTGGCTACTGCGTAAAGATGTTGAATTAGGCCTGTACTTGATTAGAAAAATTTCAGAAAGAACAGCTGGTACAAGTAAAGAGTTTTCTTTTGACGGCGATGATGTCACTTGGTCTACTCAAGAAAACTATGATGGTGTCTTTCCTGATATGGAAGCTAAATGGCCTGGTATGACTCTGGTGTTTGAGCATAAAGTTTGGTCGAAGCTGCATACCGGGCAGTTAAATAACTATCGGAATTTTCATGAGAAAGCGGGCAATAATTATCGCCTTATACTTATAACGGGTCACCATTCACAGCATGGCCAAAAACCAGATTTAGCGCTTTGCTGGCATGAAGTTTATTTATGGATTAATAGCTATATTGAAGCAAGCACAGCAAATGAATCTACTTGGATTATTAAAGATTTCTTGCAGTTATTAAAATCAGAAGGGTTGGGGCCAATAGCGCCCATTAGCCATACTGCTATTTGGCATTATCAAGAAGCGATTACGTTAAAGAATAAGTTAGAAGATTTAGTTGGTAAGGTTCATAAGCAGCAGTTAATTTTACTTGATGATTACCGTAGTGAAATAAAAACAAATGAGGGTGTTGTTGGTATTCAATTTAACCGAATTAATTCTGATAATCCTGACGTTGTTGGCTGGAAGCCGGGGGTGTTTGTCGGTTTTGTACTCGATGGTAAAGATCATTTGATAGGTTGTCGCATTAAAGATGGTTTGAAAATGATTTTGAATATTAGTGTTTCAAAAAAATATCATGATCATTATTTTAAGTGGCCAGAATATAATAGCTTAATTAAAGAGTTGGATATAAAAACAGCATGTGCTGGCAATAAATGGACTTTTTATAACCATCGTGCAGAAGCTAAGCCTTTTAATCACTGGCATCCGCTTTATCTTGAATACCCAATGATAGAAGTCTTTCAAGGAACAGAGATCGCAGAAGAACAAGAAGTTCGCTTCAAAGAAATGGCAAAAGAAGCTTTGAATATGCTTACGTCTTGTCTGTCTTTTAAAGACTTTGAAAGAAAATTGAACGAATCAGTAAGTACTGTATAAGATATTTGAGAAATGTAATATGAATATCACGGAAGACCAATTAGAACAGCTTTGTCTTAGCTGGTTTGAAGAAACAGGCTATGAAGTAGTTTGCGGTTATGACATAGCGCCGGGTGAAGTGAGTGCAGAGCGCAGCGATTATCGACAGGTTACGCTTCAAGGCCGTTTGCTACAGCAATTGCAATTAATTAACCCCGCTATTCCTGTTGCAACGTTAGAGCAAGTCGCTTTGCAGGTGGCTATGCCAGAAACTCCTGTTTTGATGATGAATAATAAGTTGTTTCATCAGCAATTATTGCAGGGTATTAAAGTTGAATATAAAGATAAAACAGGTGAGGCGATCACCGATTATGTTCAGCTGGTGGATTTTGCTAATGTCGCTAATAATCAGTTTTTAGTGGTCAACCAATTTACTATTACGGGCAGTAAAGGCTCTAGTAATGTTAGGCGTCGCCCCGATGTGATTGTGTTTATTAATGGCCTACCGTTGGCTGTTTTAGAACTGAAAAACCCCGCCGACCAAAATGCCGATATCTGGCAAGCTTACCAACAGCTGCAAACGTATAAAGACGAAATTCCCGATTTGTTTATGTTTAACGAAGCCTTGGTCGTGAGTGATGGTTTGGATGCGCGTGTGGGTTCGTTAACAGCCAATAAAGAACGCTTTATGCCTTGGCGTGTGGTGGCCAACGAACACGATAAGCCATTGTTTGAGTATTTTTTAGAAACCATGGTTAAGGGCTTTTTTAAGCCCGATTTATTTTTAGATTACATTCGTCACTTTATATTGTTTGAGCAAGATGGCGGCTCATCTGAAGGGAGCACGATTAAGAAGATCGCAGGCTATCATCAGTTTCATGCTGTGCGTGAAGCCGTTCGCGCAACGGTGATTGCCGCGCAACAACCAGAGCAGAATACTCAGGCAGAACCGAGAGCTAACTACGCCAATAAGGTGGTTGCGGGTTCGGGTAAGGCTGGGGTGGTTTGGCATACGCAGGGCAGTGGTAAGTCTATTTCGATGGTGTGTTATGCGGGTAAGTTGCTGGCTCAACCAGAAATGAATAATCCGACCATTGTGGTGGTCACGGATCGAAATGATTTAGATGGCCAGCTTTATAATACCTTTGGCATGGCTGCTGAAACGTTAAAACAAACCCCAGTGCAGGCGGAAGACCGCGATGATTTACGCGAGATTTTAGCGTCGCGCCAGTCGGGCGGTATTATTTTTACCACGGTACAGAAGTTTGCTTTAAGAAAAGATGTAGCAGGTGTGGAAGAGAGCCATCACCCTGTATTAAGCACTCGCCATAATATTGTGGTGGTAAGCGACGAAGCTCATAGAAGCCAATATGGCGATAAAGCCAAGCTCAATACCAAAACGGGTAAGTACACGTTCGGTTATTCAAAGCACATGCGTGATGCGTTACCCGCGGCTTCTTTTATTGGTTTTACCGGTACGCCGATTGATTCTGCCGATAAAGATACTCGCGCCGTGTTTGGTGACTACGTTTCTATTTATGATATTCAAGATGCGGTTGATGATGGCGCAACGGTTCCGATTTATTACGAATCGCGTTTGGCCAAGTTGGATATTAATCAGGCTGATATCGACGTTTTAAATGATGAAGTAGAAGACATCATTGAGGATGAAGAGGATCGAGATAAAGAAAATACCAAGTCTAAGTGGGCTGCGTTAGAGAAGTTGGTAGGTAGTGGCCCACGCATGGCGTTGGTGGGTAAAGATTTGGTTCAGCATTTTGAAAATCGAATCAGTACGATGCCAGGCAAGGGCATGGTTGTGTGCATGAGCCGTGAGATTTGTGTCGACATGTACGATGCGATTGTGGCGATTAAACCAGAATGGCACGACCCAGACCCGTCTAAAGGTGCGATTAAAATCGTGATGACAGGTTCGGCATCCGACAAAACTAAGTTGCAACCGCATATTCATAATAAAGAAACTAAAAAGCTGTTTGAAAAGCGCTTTAAAGACGTTAACGACCCGCTGCAATTAGTGATTGTGCGCGATATGTGGCTGACCGGTTTTGATGCGCCAAATTGCCATACCATGTACATCGATAAGCCGATGAAAGGCCATAACTTAATGCAGGCGATTGCCCGTGTTAACCGTGTTTTCAAAGACAAACCCGGCGGTTTGGTGGTTGATTACATTGGTATTGCCAACGAGTTAAAGGATGCATTAAAAACCTACACCAATTCTCAGGGTAAAGGTAAGCCAACCATTGATACGCGTGAAGCCTTTGCGGTTTTATTGGAAAACTTAGAAAAGCTGCATGGCATGATGCACGGTTGTGATTATAGCGGTTATGAAACCAATGCTTTGCAGTTATTGCCACGGGTTATGAATCATATCTTGTCGCTAGAAGGTGCAAGCGGTTTAGATGGAAAGACGGAGTTAAATGGCAAGAAACGTTTCTTAGATATTATGGCGAGTATTCGAGCGTCGTTTACCTTGTGTGGCACCTTGGATGAAGCTCAGGCTTATTCTAAAGAGATCGCTTTTTTTGGTGCAGTTAAGAATGCAATTAGTAAATTTACAACGATTGATAAGCGCCGATCTGATGAAGATAAAAATACGGCTTTAAAGCAAATTATCGACAATGCGATTATTGCCGAAGGCGTTGATGATATTTTCAGCTTGGTGGGTTTAGAGAAACCCAATATTGGTCTTTTATCGCCTGAGTTTTTGGAAGATGTTGCCAATCTTGAAGAGAAGAATTTGGCGGTCGATTTGTTAGAAAAGCTGCTGCGCGATGAGGTGAAAGCAAGAATGAAAACCGATGTGGTGTCGGAAAAGAAATACTCCGACCGCATTATGGAAACATTGCGTAAATATCATAATCGCTCGATTGAAACCGCACAGGTTATCGAAGAGATGATTAAGATGGCTAAGGATATGGCTAATGATGCGGAGCTTGCTGAGAAGTCGGGTTTGAATCCAGATGAAATTGCGTTTTATCGCGCCTTGATTCAGAACGAGTCTGCGGTGAAAGAATTGGGTGATAGTAATTTAAGAGCGCTGGCAATTTTTGTCACAGAAAAGTTGAAAAAATCGACAACGGTTGATTGGCAAGTACGTGATAGTGTTAGGGCGAAATTAAGGAATTTGATTCGACGAGCGTTGAGGAAGTGGAATTATCCCCCTGATGGGTCGGATGAAGCGATTGATTTGTGTTTGCAGCAGGCGGAGGCGCTGAGCCAGAGTTGGTCGAGTTAGTTGGCGTGGTTTTGTCGGGCTAAAGCCCGACTTATATTGTGTCGTTTACCGATGAGATTTAGGCTGGCCTTTAGGCTAACTGTTGTTTTTGTCGCCCACTTCACTTCGTTAGGTTTTCTATTTAAGTATTTTTTATTCAAGTGGTGTTTTTATGACTGATAATGAAATTCGAAATCGAGTGTTAATCATATCCGGGGTGGCAATTTTGAGCGGTATTGTGAGTGGTTATTTTATTTTTTTTTAAGATTCGTTGCCCTGAAGCACAACCTACACAAGACGTTTGCAGTATCCTATAGTTGCCCTAAAGAACAACCTACACAAGAAAAACAGGGTTGAAATACGACCCTGTTTTTTAACCAGTATTGAAGCAATGATTCAGATCAGGTGAAATGGTTATGCATCGATGAAGCACGGTCTGCTTCTGGGTATAACGCTAGGTGAGGTAATTATGATTTGGTTTTTTGTTATAGTATTTTTCAAAATTATTATTATGCTGTGTGATAATAAATAATTTTTGGAGTTGAGTATTTATGGCGCATTCTAATTCAGGCCAAGAGGTTGAGGTTTGGGATTGGTCTATTCGTGTGTTTCATTGGTGTTTGCCCATTTTAATTTTTTTGATGTGGTTGACTAATGATCAAGGTGAGATGGAGCGCCATTTTTTAGTGGGGCAGGTGTTGTTGGGTTTGTTAACCTACCGTTTGATTTGGGGGGTGATCGGTACGCCGTATGCGCGTTTTAAGCATTTTTTGTATGGGCCTAAGGCATTTTTTGCTTACGCTAAAGGCTTTTTTTCTGGTGATAAGCCGCGTTATTTAAGCCATAACCCTATGGGTGGGGTGATGGTGTTTGTGTTGTTAGGGGCGGTGATTTTTCAGTTGGTGAGTGGGTTGTTTACCACGGATGATATTTTTACCGAGGGGCCGTTGTACGATACCGTGTCTCGTGATGTGTCGGGTTGGTTTTCTGTTTGGCATTCGCGTTCTTTTGATTTTTTATTGGTTTTAATTGCGTTGCACTTGCTGGCGATTACGGTTTATAAATTGCGTGGTGAGGGTTTAGTGAAGGCGATGTTTACCGGTAAAAAGAAGGCTTCGTTAAACGATAAAGATTTTATTTCCGTTGAGGTGTCTGGCAATTCTTTGGGTGGGTTTCCTTGGTGGCGGTTTGTGTTGGCGGTGGGGTTGTCGGTGGCGCTGGTGGTGTGGATTTTTTATTTTGTTTAAAAGAGTTTGTGAAAAAACCACCTGTTGAAATTGTTTTATTTTAGCAGGTGGTTTTTTTTTGTTTAAAAACTATTTTTACACATTATTTTTCACGATAATCTTCGTGGCAGCTTTTGCAGGTTTTGAACATGGCACCGGCGGTTTGTTTGGCGGCTTTAAGATCAAAGCTTGGATCGGCAGAGGCTGTGATGAGTTCGCCCAGTGCTTTGCCAAAGGCTTGGCCTTTACCTTTAAAGTCTTCCATGTTTTTCCAAGCGGCGTCTTTAAGGTTGGAGTCGTCTACACCACGTGTTTCTGGGAAGTAGGTTTCGCCTAGCATGGGGGCTACTTTACCGATGTTGTTGGCGCGTTTGTTAATTTCGGCTGCATCAAAAGGAATTTCACCTTTTACCATGCCACCAATTACGCCGGCTTGTGCTGAGAAAATTTGATATACAGCTTGGCGGTATTCTACGGCGTCTTCAGGGTTAAATACGTTTTCTGCTTGCACAGCGCTGGTGCTTGCTAATGTTATTGAGACGATGGCTAAGGCTTTTTTTAGCATTGTTAGAACCCTTATGGTTTACATTGAGTTGATAAATTACATTACAATAAAAAAATAGTTTAAGCAAAAGATTGTCTGTAAGGGTATAAACCACCTAATCTAATGTGCTTTTGTGTGCGTATTCTGTGTGATTTTTAATTTTGTTAAGCGGTTATGGTTACCTGTGCTATTGGAGTGGGTTATGGGATTTGGTGAGTTAAAACAATTAATGCGTAAAGCGGCAAAAGGTGCGGTCGAAGCTGAGGTTTTGGTTAATGAGGGTGGGATTTATTTGATTCAAATTGTTGCTTATGGTCGTTCTTATTTATTAACTAAGGGAAAAAGTAAGGGGGATTATAATCGCCCTTTGGTGTTTAAAAGCCTTATTGAATGTTACGACAAGTTGAAACTGGCGGGAGTCTGTCAGGCGTTTGTGGTGCAGTCGTTTGCCCACTGCGAAATTATTACTCAGCAAGAGAATTTTTTGGTTAAAGCCGACCGCCGTTTAGTGAGTTTTTAATTTAGCTTAATAGCTCTCGGTATTTTTTTAAGTGGCGGGTGACTTTGACTACATAGTTGCGTGTTTCTTTGTAGGGTAGGTGGTGCTTTAGCACTTGATAAACGCTTTCTGGTGGCATTTGGTTGATGGTGCGATAAGCACTTTGCATGGAGGCTCGGCCAATAAAAGCTTTAGCAACGTTGCCTGTGCCGGTGTTGTAGGCAGCAATGGCGCAATATAAGCGTGATTGAGGATTAATAATGCCTCTTAAATAGCGTGTTTGTAGCATGCTTAAATAGGCGCTACCGGTGTCTAGATTAAAGTGTGGATTGTAGAGTTCGTCGCTGGTGAGTAAGCGCGATTCGCCGGTCATGTATTTGCTGGCGTCTTTACCTGCGCTAGAAGGCACGATTTGCATTAAACCAAATGCAGGTATGTGGCTCCGTGCTAATGGGTTAAAGTGGCTTTCGGTATGGGTAATGGCCATAACCAAGGCGGTTTCTATGTTCCAGTTTTGCGCAGATTCTTTGGCACTGGCGAGGTATTTTTCGGCGCGTTTGAAGGGAAGGTTAACCGGTAATGGAATTTTAACGGCGGTTACTTCACCTTTGGGGGTGGTTTCTTCTTTAACAACTGCAGCTGTGGCTAACTTTTGTTCGGCTTCTTCTGAGCTGCCATACATCATTGGGATTTCGCTAAGCAGGGTGTTGTTTTGTAGGTGCTGCGAGTTGTTGCCTTTCATTAGTTTTTGATTAATGGGGTCGGCTATTACGGCTTCTCGTTCTGTTTTAGTTAATAACGTACTTATGTCATTTTTTAGTTTTTGAAAATAAACAGTGGCGCTGGTGTTTTTGTAGCTGATACGAATTTCGTTATTCACATAGTCGACTACGGTTTTCTTTTGCAGATCGTTGCTGTATTCAACCCATGCTTTTTGGTTGCTTATCTCCGGATTGTCCCATTCTTTTGATAGTTGTGCTTTGTAGTCGTTAAAGGCGTTTAGGTAGTCTTCTTTGTAGGATTCAAATTCGTCTTTTATTTGTTGTACGCCAGCTTGTTGGGCTTTAACGTAATCTTCGAAACTACTGGCAAGAGCTGTTTTTGAATGCAAAGTAAGGGGAGCTGCCATAGGAAGTAAAGCAAGTTTGGCGATGAGTTGTCGGCGATTCATAGGGCAGCTCTATTGTAGGTTGTGCATTGGCCCTGTCAGGTTATTAAGACAGGGCCATTTGTGTGGATATTGTATCCTGAATTTTTTGTTTGAGGGACAGTGCGCCAAATTTAATTTCACCAAACGAGAGGGTGGGGGCTAAAGCAAAGGGTTGCCAGCGTGGGCTAAGTTCTGACGATGGCATGATGTAAGAAAAACGGTTGTCTTTGGGGTGTTTGTCGGCAACGGTTTTTTCTAAAACCATGGATATGTATTGATCTAGGCGCAGTTCTGGTTGTAATCCATTGGGTATTACGGCCATGTTGTGCTGTTTAGCAAAATCGGCAAGGCCGTATATTGTTGAGTGTTCGGGGCTGTAATTATCTACCGAGATACCGTTTTGGCTGCATACTAATACACCATTTTCTGTGTTGATGACTAACGATTGGCTCCCTTGAGTAAAACCAGGGGTTTGTATCAGTGCCAAGCTGTCACCAAGCATGATGCTGCTGTGAAGTGGGATTATTTTATCGGGGTGTATGCCTTCTACTCCGTTTGGGCAATGCCAGTTTCTTTGCAGGGGTAATAGGTCTTTTACGGCTTCCCATTCTTGGTTCATAACCAGTAATTTGGCGTTGGGAAAATACGCGGGTTGTTCGAAGCTGCCTAGCCATTTACGTAAGTCTTGGGTATGCAGGTGGTCGTAACATATAAAATCAATGTCTTCTGGGTGTAATCCTATTTTGTTTAGGACTTGTTCAACGCTGTTATGTACGGGAGCAATAATGGGTTGGAGTAGATCTTTGAATTTGCCAAATACTTTGCGCATGCTCTGAAAATGCGGTGTTTGTACGTTGCCGCTTATGTCTGATGGTGAAAACAACATGGTTTTGAGGCCAGATGGGGTATTAAATTGCAGTACCATTAAGCGATTAGTAACGTATAAGTAGGGGTTAAAAAGCTGTGTGGTGTTGCCAAAAGCCGATCGAACTAGGTAGGGTACGGATATTAGGTCGAAGGTTTCCATGTATTCAACTTGTTGGTTGACCAACTTAAAGTCTTCAACAAAGTTTTTGGCTTGGAATTGCACTTGTTTTAACCGTTCTTGAGGCGATAAGCTCTCACGACTGTGGCTAAAATGGTTTATTGGGCGAATACCCAGGTTCTTAAGAACTTTTTCGTAGCTTAAATTCAAGTACATATCTGTTGTTTAGCTCTCATTTATTATTATTTTTTACGAGATGATACAAAAAATAACCTAACTAGTACTAAAGTTCAACTCTTGTGCGATTGTCTGACTAAGATGGGTTACACTGCTTTTAGTCTTTTAATGGTTTTAATTATGGTTTTAATTATGGTTTCTGAAGGAATTTTTTGTGGCGAATGCAAATAATTTAGTTGCATATCAGGGGGTTGAGGGGGCGTACTCTCATTTGTCTTGCAACACGGTTTTTCCTAATCATCCGACGATTGCTTGTGAAGATTTTCAGTCAGCTATTTTGATGGTTGAAGAAGATAAAGCTGCGTTTGCAATGATTCCGCTGGAAAATTCTACTGCCGGTCGTGTTGAAGAAATTTATCGTTTGTTGCCTAAAACACATTTGCTGATAGTAGCAGAACATTTTGAGCCGGTGAATCACTGTTTGTTAGCGTTACCGGGTGTGACCTTGGCAGAGATTAAAACCGTTTCATCGCACCCACAGGCTTTAGCACAATGCTTTCATCGGCTGAACGATTTAAATATTAAGGCGGTTGCGGCCACCGATACTGCACTCTCAGCTAAACAACTGGCCGCCCGTAAAGCAGGGGGGGTGGCTGATGCCAGTATTCGTCAGCATGGGGCGATTGCTTCTACGCTGGCCGCCGATTTGTATGGTTTGGATATTGTTGCAGACAATTTTCAGGATGTATCGGGCAATACTACGCGCTTTATTGTTTTGGCTAAAAATACTGATGACGATAATGGCTTGTCGGTGGCGGCCGGGTTTGATCCGCAAAAAGATTACATTACCAGTGTGTTGTTTACTGTTCGTCATATGCCAGCTGCGTTGTATAAAGCGTTGGGCGGTTTTGCGACGAATGGTGTGAATATGATTAAGCTCGAGAGTTATATGGATGGTGGTACGATGGAGGCCAGCCATTTTCATATTGATTTATCGGGTCATCCTAATCAAATTGGGATGAAAAACGCCTTGGCTGAGCTGGCTTATTTTGCCAAAAGCGTGCGGGTTTTAGGCAGTTATCCGGCGCATAAATATCGCCGTAAATCAGAATTTGTTTAGGGGCAATGATTAATGGATACAATGGATTGGATAAAATTGCTGCAGCCGTTGCGTATTGGTGAGACTACCCGTTATTACGAAGAAGGGCGTTCGCCGTTTCATAAAGATCAAGATCGGATTGTTTTTTCCAGTGCGTTTCGTCGCTTAGATCGCAAGACGCAGGTGCATCCGTTATCGGAAAACGATCATGTGCATAGCCGTTTAACACACAGTTTGGAAGTGAGTTGTGTGGGGCGTAGTTTGGGTTTTAAGGTGGCTGAAGGTCTTAAAGCTAAGGGTAAAGAGCCGTTTCCTGATGAGATTACTGCAGCGGATGTTGGGGCAATTTTGCAGGCAGCATGCTTGGCTCACGATATTGGCAATCCGCCTTATGGTCATACTGGCGAGGACGCTATTCGCCATTGGTTTCAAGATCCTCAAAATGCGTATTTGTTAGAAGGGTTGTCTGATTTAGAAAAAGCGGATTTACAGACGTTTGAAGGTAATGCTCAGGGTTTCAGGATTGTTACGCAGGTGGAATATCACCGCTTTAGTGGGGGTATGCGTTTAACCCAAGCGACGTTGGGGACCTTTTTAAAATACCCTTGGACGGTTGAGCATGCTGCATCTGGTGGTAATAAGGCGCATAAATTTGGTGCTTTTCAAAGTGAAGCTAAAATTTTAAACAGTTTGGCAACTACTTTGGGTTTAATCCCGCAGGGTGATAATAAGTGGTGTCGTCATCCTTTGGTGTATTTGATGGAGATAGCAGACGATATTTGTTATGGCTTGATCGATTTAGAAGACGGTATTGAAATGGGTATTTTGTCTTATTCTGAGGTGGAAGCTATTTTAAAACCGTTAATGGCTGACAAGTGGTTTAGTTATCAGCAAAGTTTGGATCAGGCTGATAATCAGCGACGCCGTTTGTCGATGTTGCGCGGTAAAGCGATGGAGCGTTTAGTGACGGCAGCGAGTCAGGCGTTTTTGGATAACGAAGAGAAGATCATGACGGGTACTTTAGTGGGTGAGTTGTCGGATCATTGCCCTGCGGTTGTGAGAGAAGCGATTACCGGCGCCAAGCGTTTAGCCCGTGAGCGTATTTTTAAGGACCCTCGTAAAACGGCTATTGAAGTGGGAGCGTATGCAACTTTGGCAAATTTGTTGGATGCTTTTTTAGTGGCTGCAAAAGAGTTGGTCGATACTGGCCATTCTACGTTTAAAAATAGCCGAGTGTTAGAGATGATGGGTGCCAGTGCGCCGCAAGCGGATTGGAGTTTATATGAGGCTTATATGCGAGTGTTGGATTACGTTGCTGGTATGACAGATAATTATGCCGCAGATACGGCGAAGCAGTTCTCGGGTTATAGTCCCGATGGTCGCTAGCCTTGGCGCTTAGGTGTGGTTACAATGGCGCACAAATAAAAATTATGAGCTAAATACTATATTATGGATATTGATTTTCCCCTGATTTTAATGGTGCTTACTGTTGTAACGGGTTTGATTGCAGTCGCCGATAAATTTGTTTTTTTGCCTAAGCGCTTAGCCGAAGTTGATCGTATTGATGGCTTAGGTGGCGATAAAGAAGATTTGGTTTTGGCGGCAAAAGAGCCAGTTTGGATCGAGCAATCTAAGTCGTTTTTCCCGGTGTTGGTGGTGGTTTTTGTGTTGCGTTCGTTTGTTGCTGAGCCGTTTCAAATTCCGTCGGGTTCTATGGAATCAACCTTAATTAAGGGCGATTTTATTTTGGTGAGTAAGTTTCACTACGGCTTACGAATGCCTGTTTTCCGTAATTTGCTGGTGGCCAATAATGAACCACAACGTGGTGATGTGATGGTGTTTTTTCCTCCTCACGATAAGCGCTATTTTATTAAGCGTGTCATTGGTTTACCCGGTGATCACGTGGTTTATAAAGGCGGCGAGTTGATTATTAATGGTGAAACTAAGCCGATAAAAGTGGTGTCAGCGGAGCCAGTCCACCGTCCGGTTAAGTATTTGTTAGAAGAAACGTTGGATACCGGTACTCACGAAGTGCAATGGACTCCAGGTGCTAATATTGGCCCAGAAGGTGAGTGGACTGTGCCTAAAGGGCATTATTTTATGATGGGTGATAACCGCGGCCGCAGTTCAGACAGTCGTTTATGGCGAAATACGGCTACCGGTGAAGCTATGTCGTTTGTGCCAGAGGAAAATATTGTGGGTAAAGCGGAGGCGGTTTGGATGCATTGGGATGATTTTGCCAGTGTGCCGTCTTTTTCTCGTAACAAAATGATTCAGTAGTGGATTTTTCATTCTAATTTCGTAGAATAGCGCGCCTTTATGATTGTTAATTGATCTCAATGTGTGGGTTTTTATAAAATGTCTGTAATGCATCGCATTCAGGGTTTATGTTCTATGTTGTCTAACCACTTGTTTAAAGTGAAACCGGTGGTTAGAAGTAGTGAAGATCAGGCCTCGTTGGATCGTGAATCGCGCAGAATTCATTTGTATTTCTGTAAATTGTGTCCGGTTTCTATCAAAGTTAAGCGCCGCTGTGAAAGGTTGGGTTTAAGAGTCGTAGAAAAAGACGTTTTGCGCGTCGATGCTTATAAAAACGAGTTGATTAACGGTGGCGGTGAGCTGCGTGTTCCTTGTTTGCGCATCGAGAGCAGAAAAGATAAAGAACCTAATTGGCTGTATGACGGTGAGGATATTTTAGAATATCTTGATCGCCGTTTTTCTGTTTAATCCATGCCTATTGCAAAGTGCCAGTATAAACCCCCTTTCTTTTTAGCCAATGGTTATGTGCAAAGCATATTGCCTACCTTGGTTCGGCGTATCGATACCGATCATTTTGTGCGCGAGCGTTTGGCTACCGATGATGATGACTTTATCGATTTAGATTGGAGTCGTTGTCCTTCTCGTTTGGATGTAAGCGGTAAAACCTTGGTGGTCATTTGTCATGGTTTAGAAGGCCATTCAAGACGTCCTTATGTGGCCGGTGTTGCGCGTAATGCCAATCAGCAAGGTTGGGATGCTTTAGCTTGGAATTTCCGCTCCTGTTCTGGAGAAATGAATAAGACCTTACGTTTTTACCACAGTGGTGCCACCGATGATTTACAACGTGTGCTAACCCACGCTCATGGTTTAGGGTATGCCGCAATTCACTTGGTGGGCTTTAGTATGGGCGGCAATTTAAGTTTGTTATACGCTGGCCGCAATGGTCGTGGTATTCCTGCGTATGTAAAATCTGTGTGTGCTTTTTCTGTACCGTGCGATTTGGCGGCTAGCGCTGAGTGTTTAGCAAAACCTAAAAACACTATCTTTATGTGGCGCTTCTTGAAGGATTTACGGGTAAAGATTGAAGCGAAAGCGCTGGATTTTCCTGGGCAAGTCAATACTGAAGGTTACGAGGCTATTAAGACTTTTCAGCAGTTTGATGATCGTTATACTGCGCCAATACATGGTTTTAAAGATGCTCAAGATTATTGGACTAAAAGCAGTTGTAAGCCCCTATTAAACGATATCAAGATACCTGCATTGTTGGTTAATGCCAAAAATGATCCTTTTTTACCGATTGAGTGTTTTCCTTATGAGCAAGCTAGGGCGAGTTCGTGGTTAACTCTCGAAGTTCCCGAGTCTGGTGGCCATGTTGGGTTTATTCAATTAAACCGTAAGCATGAATACTGGATGGAACAGCGAGCCATTCAGTTTATTCAAAACAACCTGTAACTTTTTGTAACTAAACAGCATACTTATGTATCTGCCTTTGTGGTACGTTGGTACCTCTTGTAAAATTGACGCTTTTTCTGCTCAGTAAACACTTGTTTTGTGCCATAAAACCGTTGTGTGGTTTTGAATTGTAATTTCTCCAGAAAATTCAACAAATGTTATCTAAATTAAGGTTAGGCCACTTAATTATAGGTACGTGATGTTTTTCGCTGATACTGCTTTTTTAAGATTTTTTTACTCTCGTTCATGGGCATCGCTGGTTTTAACGAGTGTTGTTAGTGTGCTGCTGGTGGTATTAAACGTTAAGGCGCAAGCGATAGAAGTAGATGCTGCGCGCTTTGATGGTCATCAAGCTAGCCGCTTACAGCCCGTTTTGTTAGTGCGTATTTCTTTTAGCGATCAAGTGTTTACTTTTCCTCGTGAAGATTTCCAAAAATTGATGTTTTCAACGGATTCATCGGTTAGCAGTGTTACCAATTATTATTTAGAAAACTCTTATGGCGATTTCTTGCTGAGCCCTGTTGCCGAGTCGCAAGATGTCGTGAACGATGGCATTGTTGATGTGGTGTTAGCGGGGAGTCACCCTAATATCGGTAATGATTACGGTTCGGCCAGTGCTAAGTTGGTTAAAGAGGCTTTATTTGCCGCCACTGAGTATGTTGATTTTGCTCGTTACGACAGCAATAGTAATGGTTCTTTAGAAGCATCTGAGCTGGCGATTGTTTTTATGGTAGCAGGTTATGAGAATGCTTTTGGTGGGGTAAATGCTCCAAAGCCGAATGTTTGGGCACACCAAAAAGAAATTTCTGTAAGCGTAGGGGATGTTGAGTTAACTCGTTACGCTATGTTTGGCGAGAAGCACCAAAACCATTTGGCGACTATTGGTATTATCAGTCATGAAATGGGGCATCTATTGTTTGATCTTCCTGATTTGTATGATCGTGACTGGCAATCAAATGGCATTGGTCGCTGGGGTCTTATGGGGCTGGGTAGTTGGAACAGTGCTGGTGGGCTTTCTGGTAGTTCTCCCGCTCATATGGTGGCTTGGTCGAAACAGAAAGCTGGCTTTTTAAAACCCAAAGATATTGATTTTAACCAATCTCAGTTTCGTTTAGCGAGTTCGTCAACGGGTCCAAATGCTTTAAGAATTTGGCTTGATCCTTTTCGCCATGGTGAGCACTTTTTATTAGAGTATCGTTCTGATGCAAACTTTGATCGCGGTTTACCGGGTCATGGTTTATTAATTACTCATATTGACGATCGGGTTGGTTATGGCAAAGCGGGCAGTCAAAATGATGTTGCAGAGCGTAAGCTTGTGGATATTGAAGAAGCCGATGGGCGCAAAGATTTGGATAATCTTAGTAATTTAGGTGATGAACTGGATGTGTTTAATGATGCTTCTGGGCAAGACTATTTTGGTGAGCAATCGTTTCCGGCCAGTATTAATAATGCGGGCAATGGCAGCGGCGTTGAAATTTTTAATATTAAAGTGACTGATGTCGTTAGTGGTTTGGTATCTTTGCCTTACCAGCGAATGAAAGGGCATTTAGGTGATAATGTTGGTTACGCAGAGGGGAATGATTTTTCTGTATTAAAAAGTGCTGATGTTTTAGAAAACTTGGATGATGTAAACGCACCTTTGGTGAGTGTTGTCGGTTTTAATCTCAATGACCGCGATGGTTCAGAGATCAATATGCCTTGGTTACACGGTATTGATATTTTTAGCCCCGGCGAGGGCGCTATTAATCTTAGTGTTTATGCTGTTTTTGACGGTGCTTCATTAAATTCACCTTTGTTGTTGGATCTCGAATATTCGGCAAAGATTGGCTGGAATCGAATTGAATTTCCTGCTGCTATTTTTGTTGGCAATTTGCAGGAGGTATTTGTGCAGTTGGTAGTTGAAGCTGGTTTGAGTATTGATAAAAAAGGATTTGCCAGTGGCAAAAGTTTTGTCAGTGTTGGTTCGGCTGGTTTCGAGGCATCTAGTTTTGATTTTAACCAGCGTTTATTAATTGCAAGTTATGATCAGAACTTAGTTTCTGCAAGTAATGACAATAGCCATGTGAATAATGGCTCTGAGCTAAGTGTTAATGATAGCTCTAATGTTAGTTCTAATGGTTCTAATGGTTCTAATGGTTCTGGTATTGGTGCGAATGTTGGTTCTAGTGTGGACGCTTCTTCAGGGGCAGGTGGTGCGTTTGGCGTATTTTTTATAATTCTAATCGGCGCAGCTCGCTTTTTCCGTCACTAGCTTCTTTCTTTTCTAGCTTCTTTTTATGCTATTGACACTTGGGTGGTCTCTGTCAAGCAATCTGCTTTATACTGTTTTGATTTGAGAGCACAAAATGCGCGGCTATCTTATCTATATCGTTTTATGTGTTGTGGGTATGTTACTGGTTTTATTTGAGCCTTTGAGTTCTGATTGGCTGCGTTTTGATCGTGAAAAAATTGCAGGTGGTGAGATTTGGCGTTTATTTACTGCTAATTATGTTCATTTATCTCACACTCATGCGTTAGGAAATGGCTTAGGCGTGTTGTTATTGGCTTACATTGCGGGCAGTGCATTTAATAGTAAGCCCGGTGTTATCTTGCTGATTTGGTCAAGCTTGGCAGTGGGAGGTGGGCTGTATTTGTTTGCCGATTATTTATACTTTTATGTTGGATTTTCTGGCGTGTTGCATGCTTTATTGCTGGTCGCGCCTTTTATGTCTAAGGCTTATTCTTTGAAGGTAGCCTCGCTGTTTTTTATTATCATTGTTATTAAGGTGATGTGGGAGCAATCGCCTTTTTATAACGATATGGCGTTATTTCAATCAATAGGTGGGCGCGTTGAAACCAATGCACATGCACTGGGCTTAATAGCCGGTGTGTGTTTTTTAATAGTGTACTACCGAAACAGTCTGTTGAAATATTTGAACCGTGCTAATTGATTTTAATTAAGCAAAAGCAACGGTTCTACCTTGTAGGCCATTCAAAATACTGTGAGGGTTGTAGTGTTCATTTCGGTATTGAGCTGGGCTTTTTTTGGTATGTTTTATAAAAATTCTGTCTAGTGTTCTGCGGCCAGAAAGCCCCAATTGCTGAGCAATTTGTTCAATACTCATGTCGCCTTCTAATAGAGTTTTGGCTTTTTGAATTCGGCAATCTGTTATGATTTGTTTAAGCGATGTATTTTCTTTTTGTAAGTGTCTGTTTAATGTGCGAGCACTGATATGAAAGTGGTCGGCAACAATCTTTTGGTTTGCTTTTAAGCTTATTTTATCTTGTTCTAAAGCGCGTTTAATACGATCGGCTAATGAACCAGAGCGGGTTAGTTTTTTGTATTGTTCTTCAACATCTTTTTTGATCATATTGAGAATGTGTGGGTTGGTATTGTGCAACCCTTGATCTAAAAATTTTGCTTGAAACTGAATGGAGCATTCATCGGAATTAAAGCTGGTGGTACTGCGCCAAGAGCTGCTGTATTCCGAAACATAGCTCGGTTGTGGGAATGGGAGGTTAATACCGCTGATTTCCATGTCATTGCCACACAGTTGTTTCAGCCAGCTCAAAATAGTGCCTACTAGTAATTCAGTGCGATAGCGCTCTTGTGATAAAAAGCTTTGGTCGTTTACCGGCAATTTTATTTTGATGATGTTGTCGCGGGTGCGGGTAATATTGATTTCAAGGCCATCGCATAATAGTGATGAAAATTTTTCTAAATAATAAAGCGCTTCTCTAAGAGTATTTGAACATAAAAATAAGTGTTGTAACTGGCAGCTGCTTTGTGTAGCAGCTTTTTGTGAGGCAAATACACATAACGAATTACGATTGCTGTTGCTGATAATTTTGCTGATCAAGACATCGGCATCGGCTAATGAAATACGTGAGTCGGGATCTTTTAAGAGTTTGCTCAGTCGGCTGTCTAAGGATTGTTGACTGTCAGTTTCAGCGTTAAAAGCTTGATTACCAGCGGCTTCGATCAATGGGCGAATTAAAGCCACAGAAATTGAATTCTGACTCATGTTGGGCGACCGTATTTTGCTATTATTATTTTTAGACTAAATTTTAAGCAATTAAAGTGCCATTTTTTGTAATTAATCTGACGAATGTGTCTAAGTGGCGTGTGTAGTCGATTAGGTCAAGTTTTCAATCTTGAAGGAATCTGAGTAAAAATAGTAACACCCTTGTTTTGTTACTATTATTACTTTTTGGGTGATTTAATCGTTACCCAAAGTAGCATTTGGGTAACGATTAAAATGTGTGTTACAGCCTTTGAATAGGCATTGGTGAGGTTTAAAACTCCCAGTTTAAACCAAGGGAGATATTTTGTAGGCGTGTGCGAGGCATTTCGGCGCTGCTAATTGCGGTACTTTCCAGTTCTGTGCGGATAGACAATTGGGGAATTGGGCGATAGATAAAACCCGCACCAGAAATGGTATTAACGCCAGACGCTTGGCTGGATTTTTCTTCGGTTCTTGTGACGTTGCTTGCATTACCTTGGGCGGCAATAATTTTGATGTATTGATAGTCTGCTGCCCAAGCGAAAAAGCCGGATTTAACAAAAAAATCAAATTGGTCGTTAATCTCAAAGCGGTAGCGTAAATTGATTAATCCGCCTTCTGGAGTAAATTCACTTATGCCGTTAAATTCTGCATCACCTTTGTTGTTGTAGGTGCTTGCTGCGCCAGGAACCGCCGTTGGGTCGCCAAGCTGGCCTAACAATACGCTGCCGTGGTCTGCGTCACGGAAAGAGATGTTAGCTCTGTTGGTGCCTTGGTTAATTGCGCTTGGGTCATCATATTTAGTTGAGCCAAAGTTCACGTAACCAAATTCTAGCGTGATGTTTGATGTTACATGGGCACCGGTTAATATTTTAAACGAGCTGCCAGTGGAGTCGGCGTCTAGTGAACTGACCGCGCCTACGTAGCCACCGATGAAAGCATCTTCTAGTGCTAGTGCGTTACTTGTAAGTGTCGCTGAAAGCAATGCGGATAGAATGGGTGCAGAAAATAAGCGAGTGTAGACAGTGTTGGATTTTGTTTTATTACGTAATGGCATGGGTGAGACGTCCAAGTGTTTAGCTATTTATTATTTTTGAGATATTTAACCAGAAATGTTGGACTTGTCCCAGTATTAAAGTTTTTAGTGGCAGAAAATATGCTGTAATCCTGCTGCTAGTGCTGCAGATTTACAAAACCTTTAATACTGGGCAGGGTGTTTAGCCCAGTGCGCGAATAAAGCCTTTCATGTGGGGTTTGATGCCAGCTTCTTCTTTTACTTCAAAATTTATGCAGCGTTCGCTTGCGGCAGTATCGTTATCAAAGTTTAGATCGTGGTTCAGTTGAACGGTAGCCGGTAGAAAAATGGGCAGCTTAAAGTCAACGCTTATAGTACATGCTTCGCTGTCTAATTTGTTGTAAAGAGCGGCAGCTACTCGTGCTTTTGTCCACATACCATGAGCAATATGGCCTTTAAAGCCAAACAATTTTGCACTCATATTAAATAGGTGTATCGGGTTAGAGTCGCCAGAAACAGCAGCGTAGCGACGGCCTAAGTTGGTTGATAAACGCCAAAACTCTTGGTGATCAAGTTGTGCTTCAGCTGTATCGGTATTTTTTTCTGCTGCGGGCACATCGGTTTTCTTACGAACTAGGTTGGTGCTCACGCTTTCCCATACTTTATCGCCGGTTATAAAAACCTCGGTTTTAATGTCAATTTCATAACCTTTGTCTGTTTTGCGCACGTCCGAGAAGTAGCAAACTAGATCCATCATTTCAAATGGCTGAATGGCGCGATGCTGGGTAATTCGATTGTGGATGTGCACCATGCCCATTACGGCAAAGGGAAAGTTTTTTAGCAGCATTAATTCTAAATGCAGCGGAAACGCCATGATGTGTGGAAAACTAATAGGCAGTTGTTTGTTGTCTTGATTAAACCCACACACCTTATTGTAAACTGCAATTTTACTGGTTTCTGCTTGGACATTGGCTAAGGTAATGCGATTGGTTGGAAGTTTGGGTAAAGCGCTACCTTTTGCAGATCCATTGCCTTTGGCAAATAAAGCGCGACGATATAGGCTTAAAATGTTGGGTGATCTATGGAGTATGGTCATTTTGTATCCGGTGTAAAAGTATCAATAAAAAAATTTAGGTATGATTTATAACAGTGTAAACGGCTTAAAACTTTGGCCATTGGCTTGTATTGCCAATAAATAACGTCACTTTGGTCAATGAATGCTTGCAGTCAAGCGTTGTTCTGGCAAAATTCAGACTTAATTTCATTAAAAATTAGAGTATATGTCAGGCGGAATAGCGGAATTGAGAGACTCAGGTATCTTGTTGCAGTTGGCTTATCAGGCGATGCTGGAGTTAGAGCTTGATATTCCATTAATTTTTGAACGTTGTGGTGTTAAAGCCGAATTTTTGCAGGATCGTAATATTCGCACTCCTCACGCGGCTCAAAAATTATTTTGGCAGGTGGTAGAAGAGGTGAGTGGTGATCCTCATATTGGTTTACACATTGCCGAAAAAATGCCCGTTTATAAAGGGCAGGTCCTGCAATACTTATTTTTAAGTAGTCCAACCTTTGGTGACGGTTTAAATCGTGCTCTAAACTATCAGCGCTTACTTAGCGATGCCACGCTTGCCACTTTTGAGATGATGGGTAATGAAGCGTCTATTCGGGTTTCTTCTGCTAACGAGCAGGTTAGAGATTTAAGGCATTTATCAGAAGCTGTAGTTATTGGTTTGGTTAGATTTTTTAGTTACGTTACCGATGGTAAATTCTCCTTAAATCGTGTTCATTTTACCCATTCTCAAGAAGATGATGATACTGAGCATAAGCGTATTTTCGGTTGTGATGTATCCTTTGATGAGCCCGAAAACCGTTTGTTTTTTAGTTCAGAAATTTTATCTATTCCGTCTTTGCATGCTGAGCCAGAATTGTTGCAGCTGCATGAAAAACTAGCCAGTGAACATGTGGCTAAGCTTGAGCGTCAGGACGTTGTTGCGCGTGTTAATCGTATTATCGGTGAGATATTAGAAAGCGGCCAAGTTAATTTGGAGCAGGTTGCTGCTAAGTTAGATATTAAGCCAAGAACTTTAAGAACGCGTTTGGCCGAAGCCAATACTAATTTTAACCAGCTGTTAGCCGATTATCGTTGTAATCTTGCCAAGCGTTTATTGGCTAATACAGATGAGACCATTGACGAAATCGTTTATTTAACCGGCTTCTCGGAGCCGAGTACTTTTTATCGAGCATTTAAACGCTGGACTCAAGTAACGCCTATTGAATACCGTAATCAAAAAAAACGTTAATTATTAACTCTGCAGCATGAGTCTTTTTGTGTGGTTGTGGTGGTAAATTGATAAAATAAAGCTCAAAGTGTATGAACATTAATTCAGCACGGTGGAGCTTAGTCATGAATAATCAAAACAAATCCAGTTTGATTCAACCCCTGGTTGAACACATTCTCACTAATGAAAAAAACATTAATATTTGGCGTAAAGAGCTGGTTGAATCCGGTGCTTTTTCAACCGAGCAAGTATTGGCTTTAGACGAGAGCAGTTTGACTTTGTGTTACCGCACTTTATTAGCCGTAAAATATCAGGGGATGCGCGTGGAGCGTGTTCTGAGCGAGATTGAATCGCATCATGTTGCTTGGTCGGTCGATATGGGCGATGAGCATCAAAATTGCGCGGTTTGCTATTAAAGTTTCTTTTAGTCTCAACACGCTTGAGGCATGATTAGCTTGAGTTTTTAATATTTAAGGATACTCAAGTGGCGCGGATTTTATTATGCTGGGAATTGGGCACTGATTCTCAGCATTTGGTAACCTTACAGGCAGTTGTTAATTTTTATCATAATCGTGGCCATGATATTTGGGTTGCGGCGCGTGATGTTGCGAAAGTTAGGCGTCTATTTTTAGACCTACCTGTACAAATTGTTGCTGCTCCCTTTAGCGATTCTTCTGCTGAGCTAGGGCTAGAAAAGCAAGCCCCTCGCAGTTATTCCGATTTTTTGCGTCGCTGCGGTTTTCATCTTCCAGATTCTTTGTCGGGCTTAGTGAGTGCTTGGCGCAATCTGTTTTCTTTTATTAATCCCGATTTAATCTTGTGTGATCATTCGCCGGTGGCTTTGTTAGCTTCTCGCGGTTTACTCAGAAACCGCTCGAATAGCAGTGCATTCGCCAGTGATGCTGATATTCGCTATTCTGACTTGGTTGCGAAAGTTGCGGTAGGGTTGCCTTTTACTGTGCCTGATGACAATCGACCTGCTGGTGTTTTTTTTAGCCGTGACTTGAAAACGACCGACATTCTTCGTTACGAGGCCGATTTAGTAAAAGTTATTAATCGTGTGTGTATTGAGTTTTCTTTACCTCCTATTCAAGCATTAGCGGATTTGTATCTCGATATAGATCAGTACATCTTTCAAACCTACACCGAATTAGACCATTATGGTTATCGTAGTTCGGAGCAGCGATTTAAAGCTGCGTATGTGGGTGCTTCTGTTATTGTCAATGATTCGTTAGAGCCGGCTATTTTTCCTCATTTTAAAGGGCCTAAGATTTTTTGCCATGTAAAAGGCAGTCTTGAAACCCCCGTTTTACTTAAAACTTTACAGGCAATTGAATGCAGTGCCATTGTTGTGGTAGACGGCATTCCTGATGCGATTATTAATGCTCATCAATCACGGCATATTCTTTATGTCGATAAGCCTTTGAATATGGAAGATGTTTTGTCTAAGGCGTCTTTTGTTATTTTAAACGGGGGTCTTAACTCGGTTTCTTTGTGTTTGCAGGCAGGATTACCGGTGGCGCTGTTTCCTTTGCATATTGAGCAGTTTTTGGTGGCTAAGAGGGTGGAAGCACTCAATGCCGGTGTTCAGCTTAATTTAAGCGATGTTGATTCGGCTTTATTAAGTTTGCAAAAAGTGAACAGTCGCCAAAAGAAACTGGCGGCTCAGTTGTTTAAGGATAAGTATCAGGATAGCAGTGCATTAAATGATTTGCTGCTGCAGTTGGCCTTGGTTGAGCAAAACTTTTTAAAGCCCTGATAGCTTAAACTGTTAATAGCTTAAACTGTTGGTAACTTAAACTGTTGGTTGCATGGAAAATTGGTTGTATGGGCCAAAAAATAGCGCTGATCAATTAAGATAGCGCTATTTTTTTGCTGCTAAATTGCTAGCGACTAGATACCTTGCGAGCGTAAGTATTCGTCGTAGGTGCCATGGAAATCAACGATTTCGTGATCTTTGATTTCGATAATGCGAGTGGCCAAAGAGCTGACGAATTCACGGTCGTGAGAAACGAATATTAAGGTGCCTTCGAACATCTCTAATGCCATGTTGATCGATTCAATCGATTCCATGTCCATGTGGTTGGTTGGTTCATCCAGCAGCAATACGTTGTGGTTTTGCAGCATCAGTTTACCAAACAATAAGCGACCCTTTTCACCACCCGAACATACTTTAACGTTCTTTTTGATGTCGTCTTGGTTAAACAGTAAGCGGCCTAATGTGCCACGTACGGCTTGGTCGTCGTGCTCAGGGGTACGGAACTGAGACATCCAGTCGAACATGGGCATGTCGGCAGGGAACTCGTACTCGTGATCCTGTGCGTAGTAACCCAGCGATGCGTTTTCAGACCATTTGATCGTGCCTTCTTTAGGTTCTAGTTCGCCTACAAGGGCTTTCATGAAGGTTGTTTTACCCGCGCCGTTCGCACCAATGATGGCTACTTTTTCGCCCGCAGGAATCATTAAGTTGGAGTTTTTGAACAGCATCTCGCCGTCTTCGTAGGCGTGGCCTAAGTTTTCAATTTCCAGCGCAGTACGGTGCAGTTTTTTCTCGAACTCAAAACGGATAAAGGGATTTTGACGGCTTGAAGGTTGTATTTTATCAAGCTGAATTTTATCCAGTTGCTTTTGGCGAGACGTTGCTTGTTTTGCTTTAGATGCGTTGGCCGAGAAGCGACTAACAAACTGCTGCAGTTCAGCAATTTGTGACTTCTTCTTGGCATTGTCTGCTTGCTGACGTTCACGCGCTTGGGTAGAGGCAATCATGAAATCGTCGTAGTTGCCGGGGAAGATTTTTATATCGCCATAGTCGATGTCGGCCATGTGCGTACAAACAGAGTTTAAGAAGTGACGGTCGTGCGAGATGATGACCATGGTGCACTTCATGTCGTCTAATAATTTTTCTAACCAGCGAATGGTGTTGATGTCCAGGTTGTTGGTTGGCTCATCAAGAAGCAAGATGTCTGGGTTAGAGAATAGGGCTTGGGCTAACAGCACACGTACTTTTAAACCGGGCGCTACGTTAGCCATTAAGCCGTTATGCAGTTCAAGCTCGATGCCTGCGCCAAGTAATAATTCACCGGCGCGAGATTCCGCCGTGTAGCCATCCATGTCGGCAAATTCGCTTTCTAGCTCTGCTGCGCGCATGTATTCTTCTTCGGTGGCTTCTAAATTGGCGTAGATAGCATCACGCTCTTCTTTAATCGCCCACAATTCTTTGTTGCCCATCATGACGGTATCGATAACGATTTGGTCTTCAAAGGCAAACTGATCTTGATGCAACTTACCAAGGCGCTCGTTTGGCGAAATAGATACGTTGCCGGCCGTTGGCTCAAGGCTGCCATCCAGAATTTTCATGAATGTCGATTTACCACAACCGTTGGCACCGATAAGGCCATAACGGTTGCCGTCACCGAATTTTACGGAGATGTTTTCAAACAATGGCTTGGCGCCAAATTGCATGGTGATATTAGCGGTTGAAATCAATTGATATACCTTGAGAATTACTTGCGTGGCTTGAGCGCTGGCCGTGAAAGCCTGCGACCTATAAAATTGAGGGCAAATTATACAGCCTTTAAGTGAGTACTTAAATGGCAGAGTTTCAAAAAGACTTGTAGAAATGTTTGGTATTTGCTTAAAAACTTGCTGTAACCTTGTGCTCATGCTGCTTTGAAGATTATTCATGATGAGTATGAATAGTTTGAAAGTAATTTTGCTCATTGTCGTTATTTTTGCGAAAATACGCGCATTAGAAAATACCAGATCAAAATACTCAGATTAAGCCGGTCATTTTAGTGAGCTCCCCATGTTAACTGTAACTCAAGCCCCACACCTTTTTTCGTACCCAAGATATTGGGCCGAGTGCTATGGCACTGCGCCATTTTTGCCGATGTCCCGTGCAGAAATGGATGAATTGGGTTGGGATTCTTGTGACATTATTATTGTGTGCGGTGATGCTTACGTTGATCACCCGAGCTTTGGTATGGCTATTTTAGGTCGGTTATTAGAGGCGCAAGGCTTTCGTGTTGGTTTGATTTGCCAGCCTGATTGGAATGACCCCGAGGCATTTAAGGTTTTGGGTAAGCCGAATTTGTATTTTGGTATCAGTGCCGGGAATATGGATTCTTTGATTAATCGTTACACCGCTGATCTTAAAGTCCGTAATGATGACGCCTACACCCCCGATGGTGTTGCTGGCAAGCGTCCTGATCGCGCGGTGATTGTTTACAGCCAAAAATGTAAGCAAGTTTATAAAGATGTGCCGATTGTCATTGGTGGTATTGAAGCCAGTTTACGCCGTATTGCTCAGTACGATTACTGGAGTAATGAAATTCGTCGATCAGTACTTATTGATTCTGGGGCGGATATTTTATTATACGGCAATGCTGAACGTGCCATTGTTGAACTCAGTCATGAGTTGGCGCTGGGCAAAGATATTAAAGAAATTTTATACATGCGCGGCACCACGGTAATTCGTAATGCAACCCCAGACGGTTGGACCGAGATTGATTCTACCCGGATTGATTGGCCCGGCCGTTTGGATGAAATTCCTAATCCTTATGAAATGAAGGATACCAAAAACCAGACGTGTTCAACCAATGGCAAGGATGAAGATTTAGAAGAGCACGAGAGTGTGGTGAAAATCGTGCCTATGCCGCTGCATCGTAAGTTGGATATTGATCATTCTAAAGCGGTAATTCGTTTGCCGTCGTTTGAAAAGGTGCGCGCAGACTCGGCCTTGTATGCTCATGCGTCTCGTATTTTGCATTTAGAAAGTAATCCTCAAAATGCTCATGCTTTAATTCAGCGTCATGGTGATAAAGAAGTGTGGGTCAATGCGCCTCCTATTCCTTTAGAAACGGATGAAATGGATGCGGTGTTTGATTTGCCTTATCAGCGCATTCCGCATCCTGCTTATGGTGATGCAAAAATTCCTGCATTCGATATGATCCGTTTTTCGGTGAATATCATGCGTGGTTGTTTTGGTGGTTGCAGTTTTTGTTCAATTACCGAGCATGAAGGTCGGGTTATTCAGAGCCGAAGCCAAGACTCTGTGATTAAAGAAATTGAAGACATTCGTGATAAAGCACCGGGTTTCACTGGGACGATTTCCGATTTAGGTGGGCCAACGGCCAATATGTATCACTTAAATTGCAAAGACCCTAAGATTCACGCTAGCTGTCGTCGCTTGTCTTGTGTGTTTCCAAGTATTTGTACTAACTTAGTTACCGATCATTCGCAAACTACCTCTCTTTACCGTCGTGCCCGTGCTTTACCAGGTATTAAGCGCGTTGCTATTGCTTCGGGCCTGCGTTATGACTTGGCGGTTGAAGATCCAGAATACGTACGCGAGTTGGTAACTCATCATGTGGGTGGTTATTTAAAAATTGCGCCAGAGCATACCGAGAAGAATACCTTGGATATGATGATGAAGCCGGGAATGGGAACCTACGATAAGTTTAAACGTATGTTTGATAAGTTCTCGAAAGAAGCCGGTAAAAAACAGTATTTGATTCCGTATTTTATTGCCGCACACCCAGGGTGTGACGATGAGGATATGCTGGGCTTGGCGATGTGGCTGAAGCGTAATAAGTATCGCGTAGATCAGGTGCAAACCTTCTATCCATCTCCTATGTCTCTTGCAACGGCTATGTATCATTCGGGGCGCAATCCTTTGCAGCGAGTGACTTATAAATCTAAGAAGATGGTCGTGCATACCGAATTGAAGTCGCGTCGGGTGCAAAAAGCATTTTTACGCTATCACGATCCTAAAAGCTGGCCGATGTTGCGTGAAGCGTTAAAAAATATGGGCCGTGAAGACATGATCGGTTCGGGTAAACAAGCTCTAATTCCTAATGAAGAACCTGCTGACTATCGCAATGCGCGCTTGGGGCAAAAGGCGCTTAATCAGAAAGGTTTGAGTGCACGTGGTAGGCCGGGTGCTAAAAAAGCGATAAAAAGTTCAGTAACTAAATCGGTAACTAAGCCATCAACTAAGCCATCTAATAAGTCTAGCACTAAAAAACCGGGTAAAAAGCTGCAAAAATCCATTGCCGAGAAAGCGGGTGTGACTCAAGGCGCTGCTAAAAAACCTGCTAAATCAAGTTTTAAAAAGCGTAAGTAATTAAAGACGTTATTTTACCCGGCTAACATTTATTTGTTGCCGGGTGATGAGTCTTCTAGATTGCGTATAAATTCTAAGTCTTTTTGTAATTGCTCTCGACGTTCACTAGGAGTTAATTCTTCTTCCCATTTATCGTGCCATTCGCTTTGTTGCTCTTGTCTATCTTTTTGGTCAGCTGATGGAATCACATAGCCAACCAATTGAGAGAATGATTTTGTGCTATTGGCTTCAGACTGTCGAGCTTGGAAATCAATGTGTATGATGTTCGACGCTTTGTTTTTGCTCATTATTTTACCTGTGTCTCAACGGTTACTGCGTTTTTATTTTTATTGTATTAACTGTTTATTAACCACCCGTTAATTATAAGTATTTACTACAAGATTCATACCAAGCAATTGCTTTGTGAGAGCTATTTTTTACAATTTTTAATCTAGGTTTTATAAGCCATTAGCAATCGCAGTAATGACGGGGTGTATGTGATAAAAATTTTCAAGAAGATTGAGTTTTTCTGCTTAGGTTTTGTTATTGCCTTGTCGGTAGTTGGTCTTTTTAACTGAAAAATTGGATAAATAATAGAGTTTAATTAGTGTAGATGGGCAATAAGTGACAATAATTGTCAGGTGTTTTAAGGGTTTTTTAAGCTAAATACTCTGTTTAACTAAACACTCTTGTTTAACTAAATAATGCCTGCGTCTAAGCTGGCTGCTATGGTTAAGCCTAATTCTTCACATTGGGTGATAAACGTTTCGTCAAATTCTCCCTTGCATATTAGAGGTTCTTGTATCAGTTTCCAGCGTAATCCTGTTGTAATGGTTTCAATGGCGCGGCGGGTTCCTGTTCCGTCAGACCCTGCTCGTATATAAAAACCAAAAGGTTTGGCTTGGGTGTGCTCTAAGCAATCAAAGTAAGTGCGATCAAACACATCTTTAATGAGTCCCGACATATAGCCTAAGTTTTCGGTGGTGCCGATAATAATTGCATTTGCAGATAGAATATCCGCTGACTGTGTATTTAAAGGTTGTAGGCATTTAACGTGTATGTTGGTCAGCTCTGGGTGTTTTGCGCCATTAAGAACGGCTTGTAGCATGCGTTGAGTATTGCCCGAAGGGGCGTGAGCAATAATCAATAATGTTTTTGTGTGAGTCATGCTTGTCATGGCGATACACCTAGCTTTGATCGATGTTTAATAGTATCTATTTGACCGTTTGATTGCCAACTAAGGTTAGGTTTTTAGCTGAATGCCTGTTCTATTTATAAAAATATTTTGTCATATTAAAATAGGTAGGATAAATTGGTTGTTCGATTAACATTAACTCAAGCGAGAAGGATACAAATGAACATGGAGATTCAGGCAGCGTTGAATGTTGCCGATGAAACCGATGCATTTTTACAAATTACTGATGTAATTTTTGATAGAGAAGCTGAAATTGGTTATGCCGATTTAACGTTGGCTGAAAAGACCGTTTTTTGCATTGATAGTTTAAGCCGTGAAATGGAAAACGGTGGCTTTGGCCAGTTGTTCCATCACAATACTGGTGCTTTAAGTTTAGACATATTAGAGTCTTTGGCTCAGATACGTGCGAAGAACTCTTTAGCTGTCGTTCAGCAGGTAATTAATCTTTTTCCAAATGGCCATGTTCCTACCGATGAAGACGAACGCATAGAGGCTTTTGATCAGTTATCTTCTGAGCTGGTGGACGAGATTGCCGAGTGCGATGATCGTTTTCATGACGTAGGCGAAAATCTGGTAGAGTTAACGCTCAAGTTTGTAGCAAAAAACGTCAAAGAGTTTCGCTAATTAAAACCCATAAATTTGTATTGGTTTTTATTGCTAGGTCGATAAGGGCTTGCAATTTATTATTCAGAACTCTATAAATGACGTTCTTCTCACCCTAATAGTAAAACGATAAAAAAAATAAAAGGATAAAACATGTTACGTATCGCAGCGAGTCTATTTTTGTGTTTGGCTCTAACGCCGTTTTCTCAAGCAAAAATTGTTAATGATGTAGAAGTCGCCGAGAGCATTCAAGTGGCGGACAAGACTCTTACTTTGAATGGTACCGGTATACGTTCGAAGTTCTTTATAAACTTGTACGTAGGTGCTTTGTATTTGAACCAAGCAAGCGACGATGGTGAAGCCTTGGTTGCTGCTGACGAAGCAATGACGATCCGCTTGCATATTACATCGTCTCTTATTGACGGTGAAAAAATGAGCGAAGCAACTCTTGATGGTTTTGTTAAGTCTACCAACGGTAACCTAGCGCCTATTCAAAAAGAAGTTGAAATGTTGATTAACGCTTTCCGCGATGCGGTTGTTGACGGTGATGTGTTTGATCTTCAGTACGTTCCGGGTAAAGGCGTCAGTGTTATTCGTAACGGCGAAGAGAAAGCTGTTGTTCCTGGTTTAGAATTCAAGAAAGCTCTGTTTGGTATCTGGTTATCTGATGATCCAGTTCAAGACGATCTTAAAGAAGGCATGTTAAACGAAGACTAAATAGAGTCTTTTCGTTTAATGTACAAGAACCGCAATGTCTGTTAAAGCCATTGCGGTTTTTTTATGCCACATTGTAAATATTACAGGGTAAGTTATTAAAAGGTAAATTATTAAAGGTTTTGCTTATTCAGCCGATTCAATATCAATAAGCCTTTTATAAGCATTATAAGCTCAACTTAATCCGGTGACTGTCATGCAATTTAATCCTAATTTAGTCAATGTTAATGCAAATACGACCAATGCGAGTTCTTATGGTAGTTCGGTTAATAATGAACAATCCAATGCTGGCAAAGCTGCAGATGTACTAAGCGAGAATGTTAAGCGAAGAGTAGGCCAAGCAACGAGGGCTTCTTCGGCTGGGTTGCAGTTAAGTGACAAAAAAAGCGCAGAAGATGTTGCCGATAGCATGCTGAGCTTTGTTCAACGCGGTTTAGACCAGTTGCGTGAGCGTGGTGCCGATGAAGGTCGAATTCAGCAACGTTTAGAGGCAGCAAAAGAGGGGATTGCTAAAGGGTATGCTCAGGCTGAACAGCAGCTAAAAGATATGGGTTTATTGAATGATGAGCTTAAAAACAATATTGCAAAAGGCCGAGATCTAATTGAATCAGGCTTGAATGATCTTGCGTTAGGTGTGCCTGTAGCAAGTTCTCAAACTCTAGAATCCTCTGTGCCAGCTAGCCGTTACAGTAGCCAGGTTGGGCAAAAAAATGCCATGTCATTAGAGTTAATGACTAAAGATGGCGATAAAATTTCTTTAAGTTTCTCGCAGTCAGCGCAAAGCTCGTCTTACCGCTCAAACAGCGCGGGTCAGCAAGTTAATATGAACAGCTTTCAGCAAGGAATGGCTTTTCAAATGGATGTTATAGGCAATCTTGACGAGGGAGAGCAAGAGGCTTTATCTAATTTATTAAAAGATGTCGAAAAATTAAGCTCTACTTTTTTTGCCGGTGATTTAGGTGGGGCGCTGGAACAGGCAATGAATTTGGGATTTGATGGCAGTGAATTGGCCTCTATGAGTTTAAATTTACGCCAAGAGTCATTTAGTTCTGTGAGCCGTGCTTATAACTCGGTGCAGCCCAAGTTACCAACCGCAGAGCTAGAAAACTTGTCTTCTGCGCTATTGAGCTACAACGATGATTACTTAGCTGCTTTAGAAGAAGCCAGATCGTTTGCTGACCCAGACAAGTTAATTAATGATTTAGTCGATCAGTTTTTCCCTGATGATAACTTGAAAGGTATTTTTGAAGCCTATAATCAAGGCTTGCGTAATGCCGTTGATAATCGCGCTAAGCTGTTAACAAACGACTTATAATCGCTGATCTTTAGCCTAAGAATACTTACGCCAAGAATACTTACGCCAAGAATGCCTAGCGCATAATTGTTCAATTATCCGTATAATTTGGCCATTGTCAGTTTATCAATGATTAAATTTTGAAAGGTATTCAACTTGGCTATTTTATTACTCTCTACCGAAGCCTGCCATTTGTGTGAAATGGCTCAGCAGGTTCTAGTGCATGCCTTTGATCAACCAAAGATACAAACCTTGGTTAAGCAGCATAAGATAGATGTGTATATGCAGGATATTATTGACCAGCCTAAGTGGTTAGATTTATACGGTGAAAAGATTCCTGTGTTGTTTGATGAAGATTCAGGACTCACTTTAGAGTGGCCTTTTGATCTTAATGCAACGGTCTCTTGGTTTGAAAAATTGTACGCTGTTACTGGCTCAGAAGCCCGTTAAGCTCTATCATTAGAGTTATCAATCACGTATTTGTTTGTTTTAAGGAAAACTCATGTCACACCTTCGTATAGTATTTTCATTAATGATACTTTCATTTCTGACTGCTTGTTCATCAGCACCACAGTCTTCAACAGGCCAAGCTATTTATTATGCATTGCAAACTGATGTTCAGTTACGATTGTGGTCCGATCACTGTAGCCAGATTGATCCACAGGTTAAACAGAAAGCTTGGCAAGCAGAAAAAAACTGGTGGCAACGTAACGGTGCGTTTGTTGAAGGGGCCGATTATGGTTTAACCCGTGAAGTCATGTTGGTATCAGGCGAACGTGATGTTACTGGTGCAAACGTTGCTTTAGGTTTAACAACTCAGGTTGTACAAGATGCCGAAGCAGAAATGGCCGCTATCTTGAAAGAGAGTGGCGATCAGAAAAAGCTTTGCTTAAATATGCTAGCTAAGTTTAATGATGGTGAATACGATTTGCGTGATAACAATCAGTTTTACCCGACTTTAGTTGATTTGCAGCGCCGTTCTGAGCGTGATGGCCAAGCATTAGAGGAAAAAGCAGCGACTTTACAGATGAAAAAACAACGTAAATTTGGCCGTTCTTTATATGTTGTTGAAAAGTTAGCTAAACGTTCTGGCTGCCCTGGGGCAACAGTTAAAGTGATTAAAGCAGATTGGCCAAATGAGGTTTATGATGTGACTTGCCCGGACAAGAGCTATATTCTAGTGCGTTGTGAATGGGGCAACTGTGTTATTAATGACTAGTTAAGAGCTGACTAGTTAAACGGCTGATACAAAAAAAACCACCATGGCATTTTATGTCATGGTGGTTTTTTATGGGCAATCACTTTTAGAGCAGTAAAAACGATGTTAGATTACTTGCTCCAAACACCCGCTGGGATTAAACCTTCTAGTTGGCTGATTTTGCTATCACGTTCATCGGTATCTCTTGCAGTAACCGTTACATGGCCGAGTTTACGAGCAGGGCGTGCTTCTTTGCCGTAGCTATGAACATAGGTTTCGCTCATATCTTTAGCTGCAGACGTTGGGCTTTCATCACTGATAACGTTAATCATCGCAACCGCTGCAAATTTAGACGCGGTATCGGTGATTGCTTGGCCTGTTACTGCCAGCATGTGATTACGGAATTGGCTAGTAACAGCGCCTTCGATAGACCAGTGCCCAGAGTTATGAACGCGAGGGGCGACTTCGTTAGCAATTAAGTTGTCTTCAGTTTCAAACAACTCCAAGGTAATCGTACCCACATAATCTAAGCTAGTGGCGATTTGCTCGATATAGCGCTCAGCTATGGCTTGCTTCTCTGCACTGAAACCATGAGCAGGGTACAAGGAATAACGCAAGATACCTTCGTGGTGAATGTTCTCGGTCATTGGCCACACCTTAATATCGCCATTTTCAGAGCGGCATCCAATCACAGAGACTTCACGAATAAACGGCACAAAGGCTTCGGCGATCAATTCACGATTGCCAATTTCAGCCCAAGCAGCCGTGGCATCGGCAGGTTCGCGCAAAACGAACTGACCTTTACCGTCGTAGCCTTCTGTAGTAGTTTTCATGATGATAGGAAGGCCTAACTTCTGCACAGCATCGTGAATGTCAGCAAGGGAGTTAACCGCATGAAACTCAGCGGTATCAATTCCTGCAGCGCGTAGAGCGTTCTTTTCAGTGATGCGGTTTTGGAAGGTTTTTAATGCCTTAAGGCTAGGGAAAACCTTAGTTTCAACACTTTCCATCTGACTAACGATATGCGCAGGAATGTTCTCTGTTTCGTAAGAAATACGATCGTTATCGTTTAAAAACTGCTGCAGGCTGGTTTCGTCAAAGGCGCGTAAATCGTAAAGATTGACCGTGATATCGCTTTGATCGGCAATGCTGGTTTCTAGCATTTGACCCAGTTGACCGTTACCTAAAATACCTAATTTCATTAGCCTTCTACTCGCGGATCAGGTTGGCTTAAAATGGTTTCTGTTTGATTCTTTTGGAACTGATGCAAACGTTTAGTCAGTTCGCTGTCACTGGTAGCAAGAATCTGTGCGGCTAATAAGCCTGAATTTTTAGCACCGGCATCACCAATTGCTAAAGTACCTACCGCGACGCCACCAGGCATTTGAGCGATGGATAATAGCGAGTCTATTCCGTTTAATGCGCGCGATTTAACCGGCACACCCAATACAGGCAATACCGTTTGCGAGGCGCACATACCAGGCAAGTGAGCAGCGCCACCCGCACCACCGATGATGACTTTTAGGCCACGGCTTTCAGCGCTTTTGGCGTATTCGAATAATAAATCAGGTGTTCGGTGAGCGGAAACCACATTTACTTCGTAAGGGACTTCCAACAAGTCGAGCATGTCTGCTGCATGCTTCATGGTTGGCCAATCGCTTTTAGAGCCCATAATAATGCCGACAAGCGCTGTCATAGTATTGTCCTAGGGTTTTTTGACGTTATTTATTAAGGCGCGGATTCTACCATAAGAGATAAAAAAGGGCGATTGAGTTCAATCAATCGCCCAACTGAGGCTAGAAACGAATACTTTGTTGTTGAATTTGTTCCAGTAATGGAGCATCCAAAGCAATAAACTGAGATTCGCTTGGCAGTTTTACAAAGATTGGCTCTTCGACTTTATTTAAGTCGTAGTTTTCATCTTTTAGTTCTACTTTGCGGTATTTAAACGTGCCAGTAATTTCTTCTTGTTCACGGATGCGAATGAATACCGGAATGGCATAAGCCGGAAGTTTTTCGTTAAGGTGACGTGAGAAAGCAGCTTCATCAAAATGATTAAGGTCTTTGATGGTTAATGCGGCCATGCCAGCGCGGCCATCGGTACCCGGAATTTCAACGCCGTAAGCGACACTGTGTTCAACCCCTGGGAATTCATTGGCGACTGCTTCTACTTCTGTGGTAGCTACGTTTTCGCCTTTCCAGCGGAAGGTATCACCTAAACGGTCGGCAAAGGCAATGTGTTTAAAGCCTTGGTTGATGACCATGTCGCCAGTGTTGAACCATTTGTCGCCTTTTTCAAATACGTTTTCAAGTATCTTTTTCGCCGTGGCTTCTTTGTCGGTGTAGCCTTCAAACGGTTGTTTGTCATTGATTTCGGTAATTAATAAGCCCGTGCCGCCTTTTAATATGGGGTTCATAAAGCCATTGGCACCACGAATAGGCTCATCGCTTTCAATATCGTATTCAACAATATTGTAGGGCAGTGGGCAGATACCGGCAGTACAATCTAGGTTTAAGGCGTTAGTGAATACCAAGTTGCACTCACTGGCACCGTAGAATTCGTTAATGTGGTCAATGCCAAAGCGTTTTTTAAATTCCATCCAAATATCAGGACGTAAGCCATTGCCGATAATTGCGCGGATTTGATGATCTTTGTCGTTTGCCTGGGCAGGGGCGTTCAGCAAGTAACGGCATAGCTCGCCAATGTAGCAAAAGGTGGTTGCTTTGTAATCGCGAATCTCATCCCAAAAACGGCTCACACTGAATTTACGGCTAATCGCAATACAAGAGCCTGCGCCCAATACACCGGCCATCGAAACAGTAAGTGCATTGTTGTGATACAAAGGTAAGCTTAGATACATTACATCGTCAGCACGCAAACGCATCGACGCTAAACCCATGCCGGCCATCGATTTATGCCAGCGGTAGTGGCTCATTACAGAAGCTTTTGGCAGGCCCGTCGTACCAGAAGTAAAGATATAGAAGCAGGGCTGTTTCATTTGAATCTTGTCGGTGGTGCCCGGGTTTTCTTCACTTTGGCCTTGGCTAACAACTGCCATATCTTGGTAGTAATTAGGGCAAGCAACTGCGCCTTCGTCTTTTAGGTAGTACAGTTGAGTTTTAAGTTCGGTGGTTAGGCTTTCTTGCACGGTGGCCATGTTATCTAGCTGTTCTTCGCCAATCAGCATTATTTTTGGTTTTACCAAGTTAATACTGTGCAGTAACACTTCGCCACGCTGTGACGTATTGATCATGGCGGCGATTGCACCAATTTTAACCACAGCTAACACGGCGACTAAACATTCGGTACGGTTTTCAATGTTGATCGCAATGGCATCACCAGGCTGAATACCTTGGCTTAAAAAGTAATTAGAATAGCGATTTACCCATGCATTCACTTGGCCATAGCTAAATTCTTCTTTTAAATAACGGATGGCTGGAGAGTTAGGGCGTTTTTTAGCGTGTGCCTCTAGGTGAGAGCCAATAGAACGAAATTTATCGGGCTTTGAGCTAATTAGGGTGTACAGGCCTTTTACTAAAGGACCTGCCCCTTTGGGGGTCAAAGCAGATTTAATGATATTGGGTAATGTGACTAAACGAGGTTCCATGAAATGCCTTTTATATTTTTATTATCATGTTGAGCTGCTCATAGCAGCTCAACATTGTTTATTTCTACTTTAACTCGTTTGATGATTTATTCAGCAAACGACGAGCAATAATCAGTTGTTGAATTTGCTGGGTTCCTTCAAAGATATCAAGAATCTTAGAGTCTCGTGCCCATTTCTCTAATAGCTCGTCCTCACAATAACCGACTGAGCCCAATAATTCGACGCATTTTAATGTGATGGCATTCGCAACTCGGCCAGCTTTCGCTTTTGAGATAGAGGCTTCAATGGAATTTGGCATGCCGTTATCAGCCATCCATGCCGCTTTAATTGTGAGTAAGCGCGCGGCTTCTAGCTCTGCTTCCATTTTGTACATCTCTGCTTGCAGCTGTGAACCAAGCTTAGACGGGCGTGAATAATCAAATTTAATACCTTGTTTGATCAGCAGTTCTTTTGCGCGTTCAATCGATGCGGTGGCAACACCCACGGCCATCGCAGCTACAACAGGGCGAGTATTATCAAAGGTTTGCATAACCCCTGCAAAGCCTTTGTCGGCATTGACTTCTTCTGTACCCAGCAAGTTAGCGCGAGGGACGCGGCAGTCGTTAAAGCTAATGGCGGCGGTGTCTGAGGCTTTAATACCCAGCTTTTTCTCTAGACGGGTGACTTCCATCCCCGGTGTGCCTTTTTCAACCACAAAGGATTTAATAGCGGCTTTACCCAGATTTTTATCGACAGTTGCCCAAACTACAACGGCATCGGCGCGTTCACCCGAGGTGACGTAGATTTTTTCGCCATTAATGATGTAGTCATCGCCATCTTTAACAGCGGTAGTGCGTACGGCAGCAGAATCGGAACCACAGCCCGGCTCGGTGATTGCCATCGCCGCCCAGCAGTTACCAAAACGCGAAAGCTGTTCTTCGTTAGCAACTGCGGCAATGGCTGAGTTACCTAAACCTTGGCGAGGCATGGTGAGTGATAAACCAACATCACCACGGCAGAGTTCGGCTAGGCCTAAAACACTCTTCATATTAATGCCGTTGCGAATTTCACCGGTATTGCTGGCGCTACGGCCTAATTTACCAGAACCAGCGCCTTCGTCACCAAGAGCATCGTTCATGCCATCCATAATGGCGGCAAACATATCGAGTTCTACTGGGTATTCATGTTCAGCACGATCATATTTACGAGAAATAGGACGAAATACGTTGTCGGCAGTTTGTCGCGCTTGGTTAACAATAGAGCGCAGTTTTTTTGGTACTTCTAAATAAATCATAATTTCAATTCCTTAATAGCAAGCTTTAATGGTTGGTTTAACAGTCAATTACAGCTGTAAACCGCCATTAATAACGCCCAAAATACGCAAATCACGATACCAGCGCTCGGCCGGGTGTTCTTTAGTGAATCCATGGCCACCTAATAGTTGTAATGCATTGGTGCCGATTTCCATGCTTTTTTCGATACATAGTTGGTGGGCTAAAAAGGCATCGCGATGGAATTTTTCACCACGTTCAAAACGGCTGGCTGCTTTCCAGACTAATAACCGCATGCTTTCTATTTCGATCTTGATATCGGCAATCATAAAGGCAACTGATTGGCGATGACTGATGGGCTCACCAAAGGCAAAGCGCTCGTTTACGTATGGAATTAAATAATCTAAAGCGGCTTGGCAGCAGCCAATCGCCATTGCACACCATGTTAAGTTGCCGCTATTAACAAACGTACTGTAGTGGAAGGTTGTCGATGGTGGGTTGCCAGCTCCTAATAAAGCATTTTTATCAACTTGGACTTTATCCAACTTTAAGCTGCCTATCTCTGCCGAGCGTAAACCCATCGCAGGGCTGGCTTTAAAGCTTAAACCTTTGCTATTGGCAGGCACGATAAAAACTTGGTTTTGGCCTTTGTGTTTTGCCGCAACCAGATACAGGTTGGCTTGACCAGCAAGAGGAATAAACGATTTAACGCCACTGATGACAAAGCCTTTTTTGTTTTTCTTTGCCTTAGTTGTGAGGTTGTCGCTATTAAAAAGAGGCTGTGGCTCGTGTACCGCAATGGCCGCAGAAAATACACTGGCAGCATCTGTAGGCTCAGCACAAAACTTTGGTAACCACTGTTCTTGCTGCTGCTTGTTGCCCCAGCGGCTGATGGTATTTACCACAGAGCTGCTAGAAAGAATGGCATAAGCTAAAGAGAAATCACCCCAAGCTAAGTCTTCTGCGACTAATGCACTGGTCATTGGTGACAGCTGACCTGCACCGCCGAGTGCTTCTGGAATGGCGAAATAGTTAAGGCCTAGGTCTTGAGATTCTAGCAATAAATTTTCGGGTAGTTTTGCTTTTTCGTCAGCTTCTAGTGCTAGGGGGCGAATGCTGTATTCGGCATAAGCTTTTACACTGTCGCGTATCATCTGCTGTTCTTCTGACAGAGACAAGTCAAATAGCGGTGGTGGTGCAGGTAGTGCTTTAACATCACTATTAGCTTGTTTTTTTAACGCCTTTTTTGCCATGAGTTTTTGGGCAAGTTCAAAGCCTCTTTTAGTTGAGGTATAAAGGAGTTTTTCTGCTGGTTTTGCCAGTTTATATTTGTGTACAAGTGGATTGGACGCAAAACGACTGACAAGCCCTAAGCCGATACCTTGTAAATCAGTAGCCATGTTGTTGTACCTTCTTGTAGTAATAGTTGTTATTAGATAAAAATTATTTCTATATGAAAATTGTCGCTCATTAATACCACTGTCGTGATGTGGTTTTATTAACAATAATAACCGTAATTAAGAGTACCGTTATTCTGGTAATCCTCATTGGCATAAGAGGCTGATTTAAAATGTCTTTAAAGCTAGGTATGATGTAACTTCATTCAAATTCATTGATTTATATTTATGCTAACTCTTATTTCTCCTGCAAAAACACTGGATTTTGAAACCCCAGCAGTTACTGATGCATATACCCAAGCTGATTTTTTAGAGCATTCTGCACAGTTGATCGATCAACTTAAGGCGCAGTCTCCTGAAGACATAGGCGCGCTGATGAAGCTCAGCGCAAAATTAGCTGAGCTTAACGTTCAGCGTTTTCATGATTGGTGCTTACCCTTTACACCTAGTAATGCCAAAGCTGCAGTCTTAGCTTTTAAAGGTGATGTGTATAGCGGACTTGATGCAGAAACCTTCAATGACGATGACTTTAATTATAGTCAATCACATTTGGCGATCTTGTCGGGCTTGTATGGCTTATTGCGCCCGTTGGACTTGATTCAGCCTTACCGTTTAGAAATGGGGACTAAGTTTTCGAACACTCGAGGCGCGAATTTATATACGTTTTGGGACTCTATCATCACCGATGAGATTAATAAGCGCTTGGCCGCAACTGATAGCCAGATATTGGTTAACTTAGCGTCGAATGAATATTTTAAAGCGGTAAAACCAAAGCAGTTAAACGCCGAGTTGATTACCCCTGTATTTAAAGATCAAAAGAATGGTCAATATAAGATTATTAGTTTCTACGCTAAGAAAGCCCGTGGATTGATGGCGGCGTATATTATTCAAAATAAGATCAATACGGTTGACGCGTTAACTCAGTTTAATGTGGCCGGGTATGAGTTTGTGGCGGCAGAATCTAATGCCCAGACATTGACGTTTAAGCGTTCAGAGGAAGCAGTTGCGAATGCAAAATAAATTAAAGAAAACCCTAATCACCTTAGCTATTAGTTCAACTATGGTGCTCACTTCGGGGTGTGCGTTATCTCCACAGCTAATTAACTTGCAAACGGAAAGTTCTTTAAATAGTGCGGCAGCAAGCCTTGGTCGCACGGCGTTAGTAAGAGTGCGCGATTTACGTGAAAATACTGATCGCTTGGGGACTCGAGGTGGTGCTAGGCCAGAGCAAGCGTTGCTATTGAGTAAGCCTAACTTAAAAGATGCGCTAACGGCTAAAATGCAGAATACTTTGCAACAACTGGGTTTTGGTGGGGTGAGCCCATTGCAGCCCGTTAAAGTCGATTTGGCGGTTGAAACTTTTAACTACCAATGTAACGAAGGAAATTGGGTAAATCAGTGCGATTTGTTGATTAAGGTTAATCTAACCATCATCAATGAAGGTGCAACTTTTTCGCAGCCATTTAACATTAAGCAACAGCGAAGTGTGGTTACGGCGCCAAGGGCAGGCTTTAACGAAGAGTGGGTCAATTCGGCATTAAACGAACTGTGGTCACACATGATGACGCGCCCACAGGTGATTTCTGCATTAGGCGTATAAAGTGTAAGTTGATTTTAGTGTGGTCGATGAAAATTGAAGCACTCAATGATGACATTGAGTGCTTTTTTTGGATCAATTAATGACGTTTGGCATGTTGCAGATTGCCGCTAGGTAGCTTACCCAGATTCATTAGGTCGGTTAAAATATTGCCCGTTTCGATCAGTAATGCATCGGGTTCTTTGTCTTCTTTTTCAGCGTCGTCTTTTTTAGAGCCGTCTTTTTTAGAGTCATCTGTTGAAATAGCTGCTGTGTTATCTTTTTTACTTGAGTCTGCATCTTCATCTTTGAGGCTGTCGAGTAACTCCATGCCTTTTGCCTTACGGCGCTGATTTTCAATGGCTAAGCGCTGTTTTTCATTATCTTCACGCTCTTGTTTGCGCTGTTTTTCGTTTAACGTTATGTCGGTACGCTGTCGCAGCTCTGTCATTAGGCTTTTTTGTTCATTTAAAAAGATAAAGTCTGGGTTTGTTTCAATGCGAGACTGGTGTTTTTCTCTTAATAAAGGCAACCATTGTTGAAATTCACGTTGCGCCTTGTAGCTCGCAGGACGAATAGTATCCCACGGTAGTGCTTCGTCGAGTGCGCTTTCGCCAATTTTGTCTTTATCAAATAGGCTGGGGAATAAGATGTCTGGGATAACGCCTTGGTTTTGTGTACTGTCACCGGATACACGATAGAATTTAGCTTGTGTTAGTTTGATTTGGCCATGCTCAAGAGGCAGTACGGATTGCACGGTACCTTTACCAAATGTTTGTCCACCAACGATGATGCCACGGCCATAGTCTTGAATAGCACCGGCAAAAATTTCAGAGGCAGAAGCACTCAAGCGATTGGTTAAAACAGCAAGAGGGCCGTCGTATACTATACCTGCTTGTTGATTTTTATTTTCTGGTAAAACTTGTATGTAACCATTTGAATAACGAACTTGCACCACTGGGCCGCGGTCGATAAAGAGGTCGGTCAAACTTAGTGCTTCGTCTAAAGAACCACCGCCGTTATTTCTTAGATCAACGATGATGCCATCAATATTTTCTTGTTTTAGTTCAGAGATTAAAATTTCCACATCTCGAGTTGTACTCTTGAAGTCTTTTTTGCCTTCTTGGCGGCCCTGGAAGTCGATATAAAAAGTAGGGATTTCAATAACCCCGATTCGCAGGGTTTTATCACCTTGGGGTATTTCTATAATCTCTTTTTGTGCTGATTGTTCTTCAAGTTTGACTTCGTCACGTACTATTTGTATCACTTTGGTTTTTAAATCATTTGAGTCAGAGGGGATGATCTCTAAATTAACGGTTGTTCCTTTGGGGCCGCGAATAAGATCCACGACTTCGTCTAAGCGCCAGCCTATCACATCAACGATTTCACCTTTATCACCTTGGCCGACTCCGGTTATCTTGTCGGCAGGCTGCAATTCGCCGGCTTTGTCGGCGGGGCCTGCAGGCACTAGGCGAACAACTTTTGTGTGTTCATCTTCTGTTTGTAATACAGCCCCAATACCTTGCAAAGATAGGCTCATATTAATATTAAAGTTTTCAGTGTTTCTTGGTGAAAAATAAGCGGTGTGTGGATCAAATGCATGAGTAACTGCATTCATATAAACCTGAAAACCATCGTCTTCGTTAGCTAGATGGGTGCGGTTTAATTGATTTTGATAGCGCTTGGTTAGCAATTCGTAAATTGCGTCGTCTTCTTTGTCGGCTAGGCGCAGGTTAAGGATGGAGTTTTTTAAACGCTTCGTCCACAACACATCTAATTCTGCCGTGGTCTTAAACCAAGGTGCCTCTTCGCGGTCTAGGCTCAGGGTATCTTGATTGTCAAAATCATAACCTTTTGCTTTTTCGGGGATTTGTTTGAGTAAAAATGATAGACGCTCAGTGACACGCTGTTGCAAACGATTATACATAATAAAAGGTGCATTTAAGCTGCCTTTAATTAACCCGTCATCGAGCTTGTAACGAAATTGCTCAAATTCATCGATATCGCTTTGTAAAAAGTAACTGCGACTGTTGTCCATTGATTGAATGTATAAATCAAAGATTTTACTAGACAGATCGTCGTTTAGGCGTTGTTTTTCATAGTGGCGATTTAGTAATTGGCCCAGAGTTTGTTTAGAGCTAATGACTTGTTTTCTGGTGTATTCACGCGCTTCGAAGGGGGCATCTATTTCTGCCGTCGGAATGGTCGCCGAGACAGGGAAGCTGGCTGCCAAAATAAGCGTTAATGCTACGCCACTGTTGATAATAATAGAGCGTGTCTTTTTCATAGTATTTTTTATTAACAAAACATTACCAAATATAATAGTCATATTAGATTGTAGACCGCATGCCCTGACGGCTATGATGCGCATCTTTTAGATTAAATCAGCTGAACTTAATCAGTTAAAGCTATATAACAATGATGCTAAGGTATCTTTAACCGTCTGTATAGTTGTGATTCACATTAGTTAAGAGAGTTCCATGGCCAGAGTTAAATTAGTTTTACCCGAAGAGTTCACGTTTAAGACAGTTTTAGATGTTCGTGTAACAGAAATAAACTATGGTAATCATGTGGGTAACGATCGCATGGTGTCGTTATTACATGAGGCTCGTTTGCGCTATCTACGTAGTTTAGGCTTTGGTGAGTTTAATATTGGTGGTCTCGGGCTTATGGTGACGGACTTGGTTGTAGAATTTAAATCGGAATCATTTGTCGGTGAAAACTTGTTGTTTGAAGTAGGATTAACTGATTTTAATAAATACGGTTGTGATTTTATCTATAAGGTCAGTTGTGCGGATGAAGGTCGTTTAGTTACCTTGGCAAAAACGGGTATTGTATTTTTCGATTACGACGAGCGCAAAATTACACGTGTGCCTAAAGTTTTTACTGATTTGGTTAACCCTGGCGCTGCTGCTAATGCAACGCCAGATATTCTGCTTAAATAGAGTCGGCAAAGTAAGACGTTACAAAGTCTAAAAATGCGCGGCTTTTTGTCGATAAATAACGGTTTTGTGGGAATACCGCATTAATGGTTCGAACCGGTATTTCCACCTGCGGAAATAAGTGGGTTAACTCGCCAGAGCGAACGTGACGTTCGGCTATGTAGCTTGGCAGTGCAGTGATTCCCATACCTTGTAAGCAAGCTTCGTAGCCCAAATCGATGTCGTTGACGGTAAGTTTGCGATCAACTGATTTAATGCTAAATGAATGTTCCTTTTCAAAATCCTTTAACCAGTGGGCGCGTGCGTATTCGGCATTGCCAATTACCAGCATTCGATGATTTTGAATATCTTGAAATTTTGTCGGTGTTCCCCATTTTTCTAGGTAAGAGGGCGCAGCGCAAATCATAATTTTTTGTTTGGCAACAGGCTTGGCTATTAATCGTGAATCTTCTTGAGTACCAATGCGTAAAGCAAAATCAAAGCCTTCTTGCACTATATCCACTGGGCGATCACTGATATACAGTTCAAAGCTGATATCTGGGTATTCTAGGGAGAAGTCATTGAGCATTCTGGCTAGCTCGCGACGGCCAAAGTTAGCCATTGCTGTGATGCGTAAGCGGCCTTTGGGTGTGACATCAAAATCGGTAACCAAGCGTTCGGCTTCGGAGATTGATTCTAAGATGTTTTCGCAATGTTGATAAAAAAGTTGACCGGCTTCGGTTGGGCTCACTGAGCGGGTGGTGCGGTTTAATAAGCGCACTCCTAGGCGTTCTTCTAGGCTACTAATTTGTTTGCTGATGGCTGACGGGGTAACCCCAAGTGAATCGGCTGCGGAGGTGAAATTTCGTGTACGAACAACCGCGGTGAAGGTTTGTAGGGAATCGGTACGAGACATAGCAATAAACTCTTGTAAACAGTTGGAAATAACACTCATAAACTAAAATAGGTGCAACTGATCGCCATTATAATGTATTAAATGGCAATAATCACATCTACTTTAGTCTTACTTGTGTGTTAAATTCACACTATTTGTTGAGCTAGAGTTTACTCAACCGGTTTAACCACAAACAATAAATCACCTTGGTTTACTTGTTGGCCATCGCTATTAAGAATGCGGGTAATGCAATAGCGTTTGTGGGCAGGGTAGAGTTGATTACCTTCGTTATTAAGGTGGCTCAAGCTCAGCGGGGTAAACATTTTCATGGCTTCCATTAAGCACAGGGTTTGGTCAATAGAAACAATGTCACCTTCTTTGGCAAATGCAGGCTCAGAGGGTGACGCTGAACCATAGAAGATTGAAGTGCTGGGTGAGAATACTTTTAATTCATCAGAACCTTCAATCATCAATTCTTTGGCATCAACTAAATTGCTGTTCAGCTCTGCCGAAGCTTCCATGGTAGCGATTAGATCATCACCATCTATACGGGCTAAAAACTGTGGTAAAAACGTTGTATCGTAGTCGCCAAGCTGGAAGATTTTGTCGTCTAATATACGTTTGAGTAGTGTAATGTTTGTACAAACACCGGTGATGCGAATGCGGTCTAGATAGTTGCGCATTTTTTCAATGGTGTCGTCACGATCTTTGCCGTGGCAAATAATTTGCACAATCATACTGTCGTAAAACGGTGATACTTGTTTGCCCGTTCCGGCACTGGTGATGATTTCTACGTTGTCTTCTTCTGGCATAATGCATTCGGTTATCATGCCTGGGAAGGGCGCAAAGTCGATCAAGTCATTTTTGTAGATGGCTTTTTCGGCTGTAACCCTTACTTCAATCGCATAGCCATTAGGTTTAGGGGTTAACGCTGCTATGCTCTTGCCTTGGGCTATATCAAACTGAGCACTAACAATATCAATGCCAGATACCATTTCTGTTACAGGGTGCTCAACCTGTAAACGGGTATTCATTTCCATAAAGTAAATGGCGTCGGCATCTAAATTGTAGATGAACTCAACCGTACCAGCACCTACATAATCAACCGCATTGGACAGTTTTTCGGCGTAATCGTAAACAGCTTGCTCCAGTTCTTTTGGTAGCATAGTTGAACCCGATTCTTCTATTACTTTTTGGTTGTTTCGCTGCACACTGCAGTCACGCAAACCTAGTATCTTGGTATTGCCATGGCGATCACGTAATACTTGCACTTCGATATGGCGTAATGACGTTACGTATTTTTCTAGGTAGACATCACCATTACCAAAAGCGGCTTTAGCTTCAGTGGAAATTTGGTGGAATAGGGTGTGGATTTGCTCGGGGCGTTCAACAACTTGAATACCTTTACCGCCACCACCATGAACCGCTTTTAACAATACTGGATAGCCGATTTCTTCGGCGACACTGGCGGTATTGGCTGAGCTGGTCAAAATACCATGAGAGCCTGGTACAACTGGAACGTTTGCTGACATCGCCGTATTAATGGCATTAGACTTATTGCCCATGGTTTCCATAGATGATACGGCAGGGCCAATAAAGTTAATGCCGTAGTTGCCACATAAGGCCGCAAACTGACTGCTTTCGGATAAAAAGCCAATGCCTGGGTGCAGGGCATCTACTTGCTCGTGTTGAGCAATGCGAATCACGCTTTTAGCATTTAAGTAGCTTTCATCGGGGGTGTTACCACCTATGCATACCGCTCTATCGTTAGGCCCAAGCATATCAACAGCCACCGAATCCATGTCGGGATCGGATTGAACCAATACCACTTGAATATCGTTGTCTTGAGCTTTTTTGATCAATTTAGCCGCAGTACAGCCACGAGCATGGATCATGACTTTTTTGATTGGATTAAATATTTTTTCTTTGCCGCTGCTATCGCTATTATCGAGTAAGCCGGTATCGGGAGCCATACGTTGTGCGACAACAAATCCTTTTAGAATACCGCTTAACACATCGTTAACGGAGTAGCGGGCTACAGGTATATTAGGATCAATGGCTTTTAGGCGTTGATCGATGTCATCAAAGAATGGGTGTTTAACCAAACCATCCATAGAGTCTGGTGAGGTTGACAAGTAATTGGATAGCGTTGCAGTGCTGGGTAGGTAAGAAGGCACCACAATTTGGCCAGCGAATGGCATATTGGTACCCGAAAAATAATACGTTTGCACCATTGGATGAGTCACAAAGCTGGCTTGAGCGCCACCGGTGCAGTCACCAAAACCAAAGATAATGATGGGTAAGTCATTGTCACGCACAAAGCGGGTAATGCGGTCATTGACAATTGCCATAGAGAAAAGTGCAGCGGCACCTTCTTTGGTTTGCATGCCGCCAGAAGACATAAAGCAAACCACGGGTAGTTGTTTGCTTGAGCATTCAACCAATAGTTTACAAAACTTTTCGGCACTGGCCATATCAAAAGCGCCAGCTTGAAAATCCAGATTTGAAATTAATGCGCCGACGCGTTTTTCTTCGCCATCTATGCATAAATTACCGAAGCCGGTAATAACACCACAAGGGGTAATGTTGTTATTTAGGGCTTGTTCGATAGAGCTGCGGAAACCTGGGAAATTAACTGGGTCAGCCGATAATAAGTTTTTATTAATTTCACTAAAGTTGGTAAAAAATTTATCGATTAGCGCGGTTGATCCGGTTTTCTTTTCTCGCTTAACATCTTCTAGCACGCGTTGAATAAGCAAGTCGTGATAGGCCATGGTTAGGCGGTTCCAGAAATCTTTACGACGACCAATGCTGACTGGGTTAATGCGCCCGTTGTAGGTTTTGCCTTCTTGTTCTGCTTCTTGATATTCGTGCAGTAGTTTCTCAAAGAAGAAGGTGATGATGACAAATAAAGTATCTGAAAGTTGAGGGAAGGCGAGCTTTTTCCATTCTTCAACCGATTTCAAGAAATTACCACGTTGATTGCTTTTGCTGAAATAGCTCAACCAATGATCAAACGATTCACGTTGTTGGGGTGTGTAACTGTCGCCTTGTGTGGCTTGTGCCAAAGAGGTTAATAGTAAAGAGCGAACCGAATCACGAGATAAAGCGCGGTCTACGTTTGCTTCTTTTGCAACATTTGGTAAGTTGTGAATGATGTGATCATACAGCTCACCAAATACCAGCATGTTTTGGCAAACTTGAGTAAAGTCGCTTCTTAATTCTTCGTGTAAAATAGCATCAAGAATAGTGATGTCTGGGTGTTCAGGGTTTTGAATGTTTTCTTGTTTAAACTGAATGTACGGCGCTAGCGCTTCTTCAAAAATACGACGGTTAGCTTCTAAAGAGACGTTAGCCAAGCTGTTGGCTAATGCTTGAGTTTTGTCGGATAGTTTTAGCTGTGAGCAAATTTCATGATCAATGGTTTTCTCACGCAGTACTTTATTTAATGCCGCAGCAATTAACTGGTTAAGTTCACCTTTGTTTTGCTCTTTTGCCATCGCTGTGGTGATTTTTTGCTGGCTTTCATGGCTAACAGCGCTTAATACCAAAGAGGCTAGTGGGTGTTCGTTTTTGAAGATAAATTCTGCAATGGCGGCCGGGTCTAGAATATCGTCAGAGCGAAGTAAGAAGCGGTTTTGCTTATAGTCTTCCATATAAGCCATTAGGCCTTGGAAGTTTTTATTCGCGTCGGCTTTCCAGCGGTTAAATAAATACAAACCCAGGTTGAAACAAAGTTCTTGCTTAGCTTTTAGATAATTATCTTTAGGCTCACCCAAGAACATTTTGAACAAGGTGTTTCGTTCTTCGTCTCGGTCTTCAAACTTATTCCAAAAGTTTTTCCAAGATTTATGCAGTGTGTCGTCGTAAACGATTTTTTCGGGGGCTTGCATCCAGTTTTGGAATTTACGCTGTGCAGCTTTCTCTAGGCGCTGGTTTAGCTCTCCTTGAGGGATCTCTTTTTCTGCTAAACGACCATAATTTTCTAACGTTTTAGAATGAATGCGACGGCGCAGGGTTAAGTAGCGTAAATATCGGTAGGTTAAGCCAAAAACATTAACGTGCTCGGTTGGGTTGTCGGCTAAGAAGAAACTGGATTGAGCTTGCATTTCATCCAGTTTTTTAGAAGGAGATAAAAAGCGCGTGACGCTGCGCTGATAATGCTCCATTAAATACGGGTTGTTGCGTGCAAATTCGGTAGAGCCCTTTTCGATGGATTCAATGCCAGAAACAATCGCTTTCAGCAAGTTGTACTGTTTCTCTAGACCGTCGCTTGGAGCATAGTCAATAATGCCGTCGATAACACCAATGTGTTGCAGCTCATAAGATGATACACCGACAAATTTGGCACATTCTTGCCAGCTCAAGTTATATTTACGAGAAATACTGGCTAGGCCTTGTGGCTGAATAGTATTGAAAATACCGTCGCGCACCGACAGTAATAAATTAGCCGTTGCGAGTGGGATAGCGCCACCTGAATAGCCAGCACCCCAAATAATACCAAGGGTAGGCACATCTAAGTTGGCCATTTCGGTAATAAGATGAGAGATTGAGTGAGCTTGGTTATTGGCGTTTGCTTCTTCTCCGGCATCGGCTCCTGGTGTGTCGATTAGTGAGACCACCGGAATAGAGTGCTTGGCAAAATTATGGATCTGTTTTGCTGCAAGATCGTGATGACGTGGCAGCCAAGCGCCATTGTTGTGTTCACGGTTTTGACAAATAAAGCCAATGCGTCTAAAGAAACTGCCAAAGTCGAGTTCAACCTCGGCTGTGTAGATAGGGCCGTCGTCGATTTCGGTAATGATCTTGTGAGCTAGGCTTTTAACCACGGCTTTGGCCGACATGCGAGCGCTGTTTTCACTTGGGGTAACAACGCGCGTGATGTAATTGTCGATATCTAAGTCGCGTAATATTTCTCGTTCGCGACTGCACTTTTTATCACTCACTAAGCCTTTTACGTGCTTGTAAATGGTGTCGTCTTCGATGTTTGGAAATAGTGAAAAATCTTCTGAGAGCTTTTCGGCAATTTGATACAGTTTATCGATGCCTTTGTCTTTTTTGTGTTCAGCGTTTAGATCGCTTGGGTCGATGATTACTTGAGTCATTCGAGCTTAATCCGTTTTTTTAAGCTGATCTCTGTCTTAATTTGTGCAAGGCAGGAAATCAGTCTTATTCGTTGTAATTGTTTTGCAGTAGCCGTGTCCGATGAAGAAAAAAGTCGGCTAAAGTTAAAACGTCAGTATGTCACTTTTTATTCCGCGTTGAAAATTAAACTCGTGCCTAAACCGCTAAAATCGGCACTATTTACCGTAAATTACCGCTATTTATGACGCAATTGTATTTTCTTGCTGAAATGAAGACGCTAATGCCCTTGTGCAAGGCTTTTAACGTCGTTAGTACGGCGTAATAATGCAATATTGTTAAGCCAGTTTAAAGGCACTGTGTCGAATATTTAGAGAATAATATTGGTGCCTAAAAATCAATAACCATTAATTTTAGTTTAATCTTGTGAAATATAAGTCACAATTTGGTTGTTTGTAATCCGCTATAATTCAATAGATTTTCTAAAACTCTTTAGGTTTTATATCCAACAAAGCGTAGATATTTAATTAACTTGAGCTAGATCAAGTGTTGCATGTCTTTGTCCTCTTGAGTCAATGGTTCTGGCTTGATCAGCCATGTTTTTTAAACAATCAAAATACTAATAATAAGAGCTATAAAACAGTGTTGTTTGATAATCGTTGCTAGGAACAGCTATGAAGGAATCGAGTGCAGTATTAATTATTGGGGCAGGGATTGCAGGGATTTGTACGGCCATTGAATTGCTTGATCATAATCAGTCCGTATTATTAATTGATCGTGATAATGAAGACAAAATGGGCGGTATGGCCAACGAAGCGTTTGGTGGAATGCTGTTTGTTGACAGCCCTTTGCAGCGAGCCAATGGCATAAACGATAGCAAACAATTAGCACTGGATGATTGGATGGCGGCGGCTGAGTTTCCTGTTAATGATGATAATCAGCACGCAAAGGCTTGGGCTCATACTTATATAGAGCGCAATATGGAGGATATCTACGACTGGTTAACAGGCTTTGGTTTGCGTTTTTTTCCGGTCGTGCATTGGGTTGAACGAGGCGATTACGGTTTTCAGCACGGTAGTCGGGGTAATTCTGTCCCTCGATATCACGTTGCTTGGGGAACGGGTTGGGAGGTCACGCAAACGTTAATAAAAGTTTTACTTAACCATAAAAACAAAGACAAATTAACCCTGAAGTTTCAGCACAAAGTGGAATCGATTGTGTTTGACCAAGGGCGTGTTGTGGGCTGTCGAGGAACTAAAGAGAGTGCTATAACTGGAGGGATAGCACAAAAGAAACCTGAATCGTTTGAAATTGAAAGTGATCATGTCGTTATATGTGCGGGCGGTTTAAATGGTAACTTACAGCAGGTTGAGCGTCACTGGGATACACAATGCTATGGCCCTTGCCCGACTAATATTTTAGCCGGCTCGCATCCTTATGCCGATGGCCAGTTACACGATGATGTTGAGCGCCAAGGGGGTAGTGTTAAAAACCGTGGCTGGATGTGGAATTACGCCACAGGTGTGAAACACCCCAAGCCAGAATATGATAACCATGGTTTGAGTATCATGCCTGCGCGTTCGTCATTATGGCTCGATGCATTGGGCAATCGGATAGGCCCTATGCCTTTAGTAACCGGATTTGACACTCATAATTTATGTAAAGTAACGGGCCATTTGCCAGAGCAATATACTTGGCAGTTGTTGAATCTAAAAATTGCACGAAAAGAACTGGCTGTCTCTGGTTCACATATCAATAAGGCCTTTTGTAATAAAAGCTGGTTTGGTGTTATTAAAATGGCTTTGCTGGGAAATCGTGACATTGTACAAATGTTAATTGATGAATGCGATGATGTGGTGGTGGCTAACACGCTCCCAAAGCTTGTAGCAAAAATGAATGATAGCAGTGCTGGGCAATACCAGTGCCAGGTTGAATTACACAATGTGCAGCGTGATGTTGATGCTTACGATGGGCAACTAGATCGCAGCGAAAAATTTGTCACAGATGACCAGATAAGACGCATAGAATTCTTACGAAAATGGCGTGGCGATAAAGTAAGAACGTTAAAAAGACAGAAAATACTGGATGCTAAGGCTGGGCCTTTAATGGCTATTCGTTCGCGTATTATTAGCCGTAAGAGCATGGGTGGATTTGAAACCAATGTGGCAAGCCAGGTATTGAGCAGTCAGGGCGCTGTCATAGAAGGTTTATATGCAGCCGGTGAAGCGGCGGGTTTTGGTGGTGCAGGGTGCGCGGGTGTTCGTTCTTTGGAGGGTACTTTTTTATCGTCGTGTATCTTAAATGGTCGCATTGCTGGTCAGACCATTGCCTCCTTAATTAATAAATAAACATAACAAAATAACAATTAAATGTTGCAGAGATAAAAAATGAAAAAATCAGGCGCTTGGTTGGTTCGCTACGCACTAGAGCAATTAGGAATACGTCATACCTTTGGCATTCCTGGGGTTCACAATACTGAAATTTATGACGAGTTAAATAATTCAGAAACAATTACACCGGTTTTAGTGACCCATGAAGGTGGCGGTGCATTTATGGCCGACGCGGTGAGTAGAACCAGTGACTCTGTGGGTACGTTATTAGTTGTTCCTGCGGCGGGTATTACTCATGCTGCCAGCGGCATTGGCGAAGCTCACCTTGATGGTGTGCCAATGTTGGTCATATCGGGTGGTGTAAGAACCGACGGTATGAATTATCAACTGCATGATATGGATCAACACGGTGTATTAAAGCCGATAACTAAGGCAACATTTAAGGTTGAAGCGCAAGCCGATATTATTACAACCTTATACCAAGCTTACGACATTGCCTTAGAAGGTGAGCCAGGCCCAGTATTTGTTGAAATTCCGGTGAATATTGCATTATTTAAAGCCGAGTGCCCAACCCCAATCACCTATGTAGAATACCGTCAGCAATTGGGTGTTGAAATAAACACCAATGATCAGAAAAATCTTGCAATAAAGACACTTGTGTCGCAGGCCGTTGATACGCTGTTAAGCAGCAAGCAAGTGGGTTTGTTTTTAGGTTGGGGTTGCAAAGAAGCAACTGAGCAAGCAATTGAATTGGCTGAGTTATTAGATGCGCCGGTGGCGACTACACTGCAAGGTTTAAGTGTGTTTCCGGCCAATCATCCTTTACACGTTGGTATGGGGTTTGGCGGTTATTCAGTACCTGCGGCTGAGGTCGCTTTTAAAAGTGTGGATTGCGTATTAGCCTGTGGCACGCGTTTTAGTGAGATCCCAACGGGTTCTTTTGCGATGCAGGTACCCGATAAATTGATCCATGTCGATATTAACCCTAGGGTATTCAGCGCAAACTACCCGGCGCAAACGGCTATCGAAGGCGATGCTCAAGTGATTTTAACGATGATAGTAGATGAACTTCGTCAGCGCACAAATAATACAGCCGTTAAAACCAGTGATATGGTCGAAACCATTGCTCAGCAGAAAGAAAAATACCTTAAAGAATGGTTCGCGCACGACAATAAAGGAAAAGTTAACCCAGCGCGTTTTTTTCAAATCTTGCGCAATAAAATGCACGATGACGACTATTTGGTTGTTGATGATGGTAATCATACATTTTTAGCGGCAGAGCTTATGCCTATTCATAAGTCTAAGCATTTTATTTCACCGACTGATTTTAACTGTATGGGTTACTGTGTGCCAGCAGCCATTGGCACCAAAATAGTGAACCCTGATAAACAGGTTGTGGGAATTGTAGGCGATGGCGCTTTTTTGATGACGTGTATGGAGCTGGTAACGGCAACTCATAATCAGTTGGGCTTAATTATCTCGGTATTTAATGACGGCGAGTTGGCACAGATCGCTCAAGCGCAATCCGTTCCTTATAATCGAAAAACCTGTACCACTCTTGGGAGTTATAAAGTAGAAGGGGTTGCCATGGCGACTGGCTGCGAATACATACGAATTAATAACAACGAAGAAATAGTCGACAGTTTAATGTCGGCATTTAAATTCAGTGAAAAGGGCATATCGGTTATTTTAGATATCAATATTGATTATTCTAAAATGACACGATTTACCAAGGGCATTGTAAAAACCAATTTACAGCGCTTTGAATTGCAAGAAAAAGTGCGATTTATTGGCCGCGCCATAAAACGAAGAATTACCGGTTAATTAAGGCACCGTGACTGAAAAAGCTGACCGTGGTATAAAGGTCGGCTTTAATATTAGTTGTAAGTTGCGAGCGCTTTAATGAAAGTATTGTTGGTAAAAATGTCCTCTTTAGGAGACGTGTTTCATGCACTTCCTGCAGTACAAGATGCTTATCAGCAAGTACCCAATTTAGAAATACACTGGCTGGTGGAAGAAGCCTTCGCCGATATTCCTAACTGGCACCCAGCGGTTACCAAAGTGATTCCGATTGCTTGGCGTCGCTGGCGCAAAAATTTAAGTAACGCTGCAGTTCGTACTGAAATGAAAGCCTTCTATAAGGATTTGCGCAGCACCGAATACGACATCGTATTAGACGCCCAATGCTTAATTAAAAGTGCCGCCGTAACACGCATGGCCAAAGGCCCGCGCTACGGATTAGACAAACACAGCTGTCGCGAACCCTTTGCCGCAAAGGCGTATCAGTTTCCACAAGCGGTCGCCAAAGGCCAGCACGCTATTCCCCGTGTGCGCCAACTATTATCGCAAGTCTTAAATTACAGCATTCCTGAAACCTTCTCTTATGGCATAGACCGCAGCCGCTGGCCACGACCTGAAATGGAAGGGGGCTACCAAGGGGATTACTGGTTGTTTTTGCATGGCACAACCTGGGATACCAAACTTTGGCCAGAAACCTACTGGGTAGAACTTGCTAAACTCGTCGTGGAATCTGGCCGCAAGGTGGTATTGCCTTGGGGAAATGACGAAGAAAAAGAAAGAGCAGGGCGTATTGCTAAAGATATTGTGGGTGTAGAAGTGTTACCCAAAATGGGACTCAACGCATTAAATGCCTACTTAGCTCACGCGCAAGCCGTGATTGGTGTTGATACTGGATTGTCTCACGTAGTGGCCGCATTAGAAGTACCATCTGTGGCTATTTATGGCGCAACCGATGCCGTTCTTACTGGCGTATTAGGGCCAAAAGTTGAAGTGCTGAGCAGCAGCTTAGATTGCGCACCGTGCTTAAATAAACAATGCACACACCCAGACCGTAACGACGGCAACCCCTCACAGCCCCCTTGCTACCGATCGATAGCACCGCAACGCGTTTTTGATGCAGCAGTGTCTAAATTGAAAGATTAATCTGTATTAATTAAAAGCTGTATTAAGCATCAGCAGGACTGATTACACCACGCCCACCTTTATTCAAAACGTGGGTGTAAATCATTGTTGTATTCACATCGGCATGGCCTAACAGCTCCTGCACGGTGCGGATATCGTAACCACTTTCTAATAAATGCGTCGCAAAAGAATGCCTAAATGTGTGACAGCTTGCGTGTTTATGGATATTTCTTAGCGAGAGCGTTAGGTAAATGCACAAATACAATACCTGTATTCAGTGCTTTTTGATGTAGCATCGTTATTCTATCTTTATTTCCCTTACCTTCTCTTACTGTAATTTCTTTACGGCCAAAATCGATATCTTTAACACGAAGGCACAACGCTTCTTGTAGCCTTAATCCTGCACCATACATCAACAAAGCGGCCAGTAGAGGAGAACCTGTTAAGTGAGCAATAACTTGATTGGCTTCTTGTTTGCTAAATACGACTGGCAGCTTTTTAGCTTTCTTGGTTGTGTGCCAACTAGAAATATCGATTTCGTCAAACTTTAGAACCTGTTTATACAAGAAAACGAGAGCACTTAGTGCTTGTTTTTGAGTATTAACCGCTACGTTTTTATTTAGCACTAAGTGACTTAAAAATTGAGATATTTCAGTCCCACCCATTTCGGCAGGGTGGCGCATATTATGGAAGTATAAAAATTGTCGAATCCAGCCCCAGTATGAACGTTCTGTTGCCAAAGAATAATTGGCTAAACGAATGGCGTTGTTAAACTCTTGCTGAAGTCTCATAGGCTAATCCTTATGTATAAAACAAGGATAGATGGATGTGGCTGTTCGCCTATCAGTATTTAGGATTAATTGTTAGGTATTTGATAAATATAAGAAATTTAGCTTAGATAAATATAGCTTGGATTAACCGACAATGAGTATAATTTGATAACGAATTGACAAAAGCGACACCTGAATATAGTGTTGTTTTTCATTATTAACAGGGATAGTCGCATGATTTCAAAGGAAATTTCCTCTTGTTCGTCTTTCCCAGATATAAGTGTTTATGCGACATTGTGTCGTATAAACCGCTGTTAAGGTAAATCAAAGTAGCAATGAAGCTTATATTTAAAATGGTGAATAAATGAAAATGTTAAAGACAATTGGGTTAATAGCTGTTTCAGCAAGCTTAATTACATCTTGTGCGTCGCTAAGGCCCACGAAAGAAATAACGGAAGGTTTTCGTGTTTATGATATAAAAGGGGCTTCAAGCTTAAGTGATGTGTCTCGTAGTCTAAAGACAGCGTTACAAGAAAATTCTGATAAAACTATTTTTTCTAATAATATTCCTCCGCACCCTTTGCCAGAAAAACCAAATCGTTTTCAGGTAGTCAACCCATTTGCAAATTCAAATATGGGTGCATTATTAGCAGCACAGGGTAGTGCCATGAGAATTCCAAAATGTGAGGGCTCACCGTTTACCGGAATGACTCAAGATGATTTTGATGGCTCTGAAAATACAACATTCTTTGTATGTCTACAGCCTTATACCGAAGGGTATCACATGGATGTTTATTATACGTTTACTAAAGTTTCTGGTGGGTTTACTCCTGAAGCATTAGGTAAATCGTTAGCTCAATCAGCTTTTGGCGACAGCAGCCAGTTTATTCCAAGAACAATTGCAGATTTAGAAAAAGCAGTTAAAAGTACGGGAGCATCAATTAATCTAGTTGAGGCTTACCCCTAAGCATTGAAATAAGAAACCTTAACAAGTGCATCTTGCCGGATTTGGGTAAACTGTCACCTGTTTTGCATAAAGACGCAAAACAGCCGCCAATTCACCCAAACCGCAAATGCAGGCGTTATGTGGGCAGTTCATGAAGGGATTAGAATGCCGAAAAACTTGACCGAAGCGAAGGACAAGCTTTTAAGCACGGAGTACCCGCGTTGGCGTAATTTTTTATCGTGTGCGATTCTCGTGCTTGTCGTCACGGGCGCAGTATCGGCTTGGTGGTATGTCTATTACACGACCCCCGACGCTGAGTGCCACAAAGGCTTTTTGTATTTCTCTGTCATATGGTTGGCTGTGCAGTGGGTAGTCATTGGCTATCTATATCGCTACCAAAACATTCCGGCATTTGCTCGGGATGCGATCAAGCTGCAGATATTGTTAGGTAATATTTGGTTTGGGCTATTTCTTTTTTCGCTGCAGCCTTGTGCTCAGTAGCCCGCCCACATAACCAGTAGTTGTAGTTTGTTCCGGCCTGAGGCCTCCATCGGACGCCCCTGTGGGGGCGCCGCTAAACAAAAGCGTTAGGCACTAGAACCAAAAAATTGAGAATATTCAAATGAAGAAATATAAGGCATTTACAATAAATGATGATGGAACAAGAAATAAAATAGATGCCAATTCTATTGTTATTGAATTAACAGAAAATAAAATTATAGAGCTAGACTTGAATCCACAAGCAAATCATTTTGGTGGTTTACCTATAATCACCCCTGCAGATGAAGAACAAAATACATTCCCTGTGTTTAATGTAAAGCCAGGTGCAAGTAATGTATTGCATATTTATGTTGAACATATCGAAATGAAAAAAAATGAAAAAGAATAAGTTATTATTATTTAGCTTAATCTTTGGAACTCTTGGATTATTGTTAGTGTTTGTAAAAGCAATTTGGTTGAAAATTAAAAATAATTAGTACAAAGAAAAGCCTAACACAGCGCTCAAGAGGGGCGGCAAGAGGCTATGCTGTTTGCCAAGCTCAAAGTTGAATTAAAACTTATAAATACTAAAGCAGTTTCAGGGTAAATCGCTTGCCGCCCCTTAGCTAAACGTTAAGTAATCTAATATTTTCTATAGCACCTATTAATTCAATAAACCGAGGATTTTTAAAATGAAATTTAAACTAATAACCATATCCCTTTTAACACTTATTCTTACAGGTTGCCCCTTCTAAGGTGATAACGGAAATACTGGGGAAACAGGAGCAACTGGAGCAACTGGAGCAACTGGAGCAACTGGAGCAGCTGGAGAATCAGGTGTTAATTGCTGGGACCTAAATGGCAATCGAAACGATGATATCGATGAAGACATCAATAAAGATGGCCTATGGAATGCTAATGATTGCTCTCTCGACACTAGCTTTTCGCAAAATTCGAAAGTAGAGCTTAACCATCAGCATATTTGCGAGGTTTTAGCAAACTTAGGTCAATATCCAGAAGGCTGCCCGTCAGCTATTCATACAGTCCCCACTGGTACATTAACAAGAATGACATCTGCGACATTTTTTGATGATGGTACAGGTAATACACTTCAAAGCTGTGCTAATAGCCCGAGAAACGGATTATTAAGCATAAACCTTCGAGATTTCGTAAACTCAGATGGTATTACCGTTAAGCAAGGTTGGTTTGAGGTAGAAGGTGGATATATAGCAAGTCAAGGAACTATGTCAATATTTGATGCTGTTAATGGTGGCTGCTCGGATCTCTGTGCTGCTGATGCAAATTGCATCGCTTCAGTAGCAGTTAGAAAAACGTCTGAAGCCTCATCTTGCCGATTATTTTATCATTCAGATACAGGTGGAAAGTATGAGCGATTTTGTGGCCTAGATATCCCTGGTGTCTACACTGCATCAAATTTATGCAAGATTGGTCTTGGCAATGACGCTCTTTGGGCTGTTAGATGCCCATAACAACGAACACTTAACAAGTTGCTTAAACGGAATAAAGACAGTTGGTTATCGCTGCGCGATTTTAACCAACCATTTTTATCCGCTTAGCAAGGCATTAACTGTAAAAAATAGTTGCATACATTAAAGTATCAGAATAGTATCACTCTTATGAAAACAGAACTCGTAACTACATTAAAAAGGCAAGCTACTAAAATTTTAGCTGACCTACATCTCTCAAAAGAGCCTGTTCTTATTACTGAGCATGGCCAGCCTTCTGCGTATCTTGTCGACGTTGAAGATTATGAGTTAATGCAAAATAGAATGTCTATCCTAGAAGGTATTGCTCGTGGAGAGAGAGCGATTTTTGACGGGCGTATTTATTCAGAATCTGAAGCAGAAGAGAAAATGGGTAAATGGCTCAAATAAAATGGACTGAGCCAGCTCTTGATGATCTAAATGAAATAGCAGAATACATAGCTCTAGACAAACCTAGCGCAGCCAAAAAACTAGTTAAAGAAATATTTAAATCTGTAAAGCGTCTTAAAGATTTTCCTAATTCTGGCAAAATACCAGAAGAATTAGATAATTCTAGATACCGAGAAATTGTTGTTGGCCCTTGTCGAGTATTCTACCGAGTTGAGGTTAATATAGTTTACATACTTTATGTAATGCGCAGTGAAAGAGCTTTACGCATTTACATTATCGAAGACCGGAATGAAAAAAACAGTTAACAAGGCCATCTTGCGGATCTCCGTTTTCTGTCACCTTTTATGCAAAGAAACTCGTAAAAGTCGCCATCAAACTACGACCGCAAATAGCGGCGTTAATTGCCAAGGAGAGGTATGACGATCAACTTCAAGGTAAATCATCCCATCACCACTGACCAGTTCATCGGTCTACTGGAAAGCTCTACACTTGGAGAGCGTCGGCCAACCCATGATCGAGAATGTATGGAGGGGGTGGTTTCCAACTCTAATCTCGTCATAAGCGCATGGGATGGAGATTTGTTGGTCGGTATCGCTCGCAGCGTCACGGATTTTCACTATGCCTGCTATCTGTCAGATTTGGCAGTTCATCAGAGCCACCAAAGATCAGGAATAGGCAAACGATTGCAGTCACTGACCCAGGAGCAACTGGGGCCGCGCTGCAAATTGATACTCATCGCAGCACCAGCAGCCAATTCGTATTATGGTCAGTTTGGTTACACGCACAATGATCGTTGCTGGGTTCTTGATGCGGGGGTGACCATTGGCAATTAACAAGTCGCAGCAGTACGCGGCCGATGGCCGCCGGACGCCCTTTACTGGCGCCTTCGTCGCCACTCCAAGGTCGCCGCTGTTTGCGGCGTTAAGTTTTCCTTCTGCTATACTTGTTACTATCTAAACTATGGAGGCATTATAAAAATACAAATAAATAGAATTATATTAGTAGCTACCGTCGCAGCTCTACTATCAGGTTGCCCTTTAGACGGTGACAATGGCAATGCCGGACCTATAGGTGCTACACCCTGACGAAGATATAAATTCAGATGGCGCTTGGGATGTTAAGGACTGCTCTGCCACGCAACAGTTCACTCAAAGCCAGGAGGCTACGCTTAATCATCAACATTTTTGTGAAGCTTTTGCTACTTTAGGCCAGTACCCTGAAGGATGCCCTTCTAATACTCATACTGTTCCCGCAGGCACACTGCAAAAGATCGGCCCAGCGGATTTTTACGATGATGGCAGTGATGGCTATGAAAGCTGCTCAAACGACCCTAGCAACGGGCTCTTGAGTATAGCTTATAACAGCACACTAGATCAGTCCTACTTTGAGTTAAAGGGCGGCTATATTGCTAGCCAGAGCACTATGGCACAGGAAGATGTTATTTTGAACGACGCTTGCTTTGATGCTTGTGATAATGATGCCAAGTGTATTGCTTCCTTTGCAACCAAGATAACACCAGAAGCATTTACTTGTTCTGTTTTTTATCACTCAGATACTGTCAGTGGATTCAGCTCACTTTGTGGCGTTAGTGGGTTCCCAGGTACAACACCTTCCGAACTCTGTCTTCTATCTCTTTCTGTCAATCAAGTGTGGTCTGCAAAGTGCCCGTAAACTTAACAAGCAAAGTCAGTCGGACGCGCTAACGCGCGCCGCTGTTTGAGGCGTTATGTGTAGGTTGTCTGCCACACGCAATTAGCATAATAAGAGATGAATGAATGCTTGAAGTTTTTATTTTAGCGGTGGCGCTTAGCATGGATGCTTTTGCTGTATCTATCGGTCTCGGTTCAAAGCACGTTAAAGCAACGAGATCACTTGCAATTATAGTCGCAATATACTTTGGCTTATTTCAAGCGCTAATGCCTTTAATTGGGTTTCTCGGAGGTAAAGGTGTTTTAGGGTTGGTCGAAGATTAGGCACATTGGGTTGCGTTTTTTTTTCTTGTTTTGATTGGCGGAAAAATGATTTATGAATCAATTACTGAGGGTATTGAAGAAGATATTGCACGGGTCACACATAAAATACTGCTCATATTAGCTATAGCTACAAGTATTGATGCAATGGCCGCCGGATTTACACTAACACTTATTGAAGTAAATCCATTCATTGCTTGTGCAACAATTGGAGTCACAACATTTTTCTTTAGCTTGTTTGGTGTATTTGTCGGTGCTAAAAGTGGCACATGGTTAGAGAGTAAAGCTGAGTTCTTAGGGGGCATAATACTTATCCTAATCGGCTTTAAAATGTTACTGTTTTGAACCCTTGATATGAAGTTAAATACACATAAAAATTTTGTGCAGTTGATGGCTGTAAGCTCCGGCCTACGGCCTCCACTCACAGCCACAACTGACAAAGGCGTTAGCAGCAGTAAATGGACTAGCGACATCTTGCTTCTTATATAATAAAGGTATATTTTTTATATATGAGCGAATTTGAGTATGGCCCACAAAAAAGTAAATCAAACCTAGATATACATGGCATTGACTTTGAGCAGGCTCAGAGACTTTGGGATGATGCAAACTTGGTTGAGATTTCAGCTAAAACTATAGATGAGCCGAGATCGCTAGTAATTGGTCTAATCGGTAATAAGCATTGGTCAGCTTTAATCACTTATAGAAACTCAACTATTCGTATAATTTCAGTTAGAATATCTAGAAATTCCGAGGTTTCGTTATATGAAAGCTAAAGATTTTGAAGAAAAATTTGATGCAAACGAAGAAGACTTAATTTCAAATTTAGATATTTCTTCAGTAAAACGTGTAAATCAACAACAGAAAAGGGTCAATGTAGACTTTCCTGTTTGGATGATCGAGTCATTAGATAAAGAAGCTTCTAGGCTTGGTGTTACACGTCAATCAATAATTAAAGTCTGGCTCGCTGAGCGTCTTGAGCATCAAGCACACCATTAAAAACTGCTAACAAGGCGCTCTAACGGATTCCATAATCTGTCGCGGTTTTTGCAAAGAGACGCAGCATAACCGCCAACATCACTTCACCAGTTAACGCGGCGTTAAGCGTAGTAGATATGACCGAAATATGGTGCTAATATTAGCTCTAAATATATTTTTAGGTGTTACCGTATGAGACATGTATTAGCCGGTTGTTCTGCCAGCATTTCTGAATTGAAGAAAAACCCTACAGCATTACTTGCTGTTTCTGAGGGTTCTCCTATAGCGATATTAAACCATAATAAACCAACGGCTTATCTAATTCCTGCTGAAACATATGAGTGGTTAATGGATATAGTTGATGACTATGAATTGAGTATGTTGGTAGACCAACGTATGAAAGATAAAGATAGCGCTATACAAGTTAATCTTGATGACTTATAGACTAAAATTCTTACCTGTCGCTCTTAAAGAATGGAAGAAGCTAGCGCCACCTATTCGGGCACAATTTAAAAAGAAACTTGAAGAGCGTCTAGAGCAACCTCATGTTAAATCGTTTAAATTATCAGGTTATGATAGCGTTTATAAAATCAAACTTCGTACTGTTGGTTATCGCCTAGCTTATGAAGTAATTGATGATGAACTTGTAGTTTATGTTTTAGCTGTTGGTAAAAGAGATAAAGATGCAGTCTATAAAAAGCTGCAAAATCGAGTATAAAATCGTTTAATAAGGCGTTCAAATGGATTTAGTAATATTCTCACCTCATTGGCAAAGAGCCACAAAAAAACTGCTAATCCATCAGAAGCGCTTCAATCAAAACAAATTCTATAAGTTTGGACTTGCAACATCGTTGTCTGTGTTTGCCTTTTTTGCAATGAGCAATCCAGTAGTGGCATTGCCTGAAGTGAAACAATATCTTCAGCTAAAAGATCGTTTAGATCGGCCTATAGATGGCTATTGCTTAGACGTGGTGGGTAGTGGCCGGCATATACGGCTGGATATGCCATTAACCGCTCATAATTGTAAAGGGCCGCAAGTGTATGCGGATGAAGTTGTCCAATATCGAAGTGATCAGAGTTTGTATTTTCCAGCTTATGAAGGATGCGTTACTGTGATGGGGCTGAATGATAAGGCACTTGCAGGTAATGCATTAATGCTCAAGCGTTGTGGTGAAGTGCAGCCTTTTTTAAACGCTAAAAAATTTCAAAAGTTTGATTTTAATGAGCAAGGGCAGGTTCAGCTAGTGGGCAGTTCTTTGTGTATTTCTGCAGGGCAAGACTCGCATACAACTTACAGCCCTGATCACCGTTGGAGAAGCCTATTGATGTTGCCTTGTAAAGAAGTAGCTTTGACACGCAGTGTTTGGCAGTTGGTACCAGGTGGGTATTAAGGGCTATTTGTTGATATTGGTTGCTAAGTAAAAAAGCCGTCTTGTGAAGTGACGGCTTTGTTTGATTATTTTTATTTAACAGAAAAGTAATTAATGTCTTGTTTAAGCTGTTCTGATAGCTGTTGCAAAGTGATTGCTTCGTCGGAATTATTTTTAAGAGACAGACTACTGTTTTGTGCCATGCTTGCGACTTCTTCAATACTTTGAGTAATATCTGCAATGGTAGCTACTTGGCCTGAAGTGGCTTGTACGACTTCTAATACTTTTTCAAGCGAGTCGTCTGCCTGTGTCTGAATGTTACTCAGTAATTGTGTAGCTTCTTTGGTTAGTAACAGCCCATTTTCAACCTGCGGCACAGTCGCTTCCATGGCTTTTACGGAGGCTTCTGTTCCTTCTTGTACTTGCTGTATCATTTTTTCAATGTCACCGGTTGCTTCACCAGTACGTTTTGCCAGCTGTCTTACTTCATCAGCAACTACTGCAAAGCCGCGGCCCTGCTCACCGGCTCTTGCTGCTTCTATAGCTGCGTTAAGAGCAAGTAGGTTAGTTTGGTCGGAGATACTGTGAATTACATTCACAATGTCACCAATTTCGCTGGTACGTTCAGCCAGTATGTTGACTTGGTTTAATGTGGTTTTAACCGTTTTAGATATGGTTTCAATTTCACCGGCAAGGGTTTGAACTGCAGAGCGGCCTTTTAAAGAAAGTTCCGCAGTATCTTTCGAGTTACTTTCTGTTTGTCGTACGGTATCGACAACGACATTAATACTGTTATTCATATCTGCAAGTAAACTAACAGCGTTAGATGTATAGGTAACCTGTGTCTCTGCTGCTGCAAGTGCTTGTTGAGAGCCTTTAGCAAGGGTTGTTGAGCTTTGTGACAGTTTATTTGAAGAGTTGATGATGTTGTGAACAATCTTTTCGAGTTTTTGTTGCATGATTTGTACAGAAGCCATCATGCTGTCGGTGTAGCTCGATTCAATAGAAGCCGTTAAATCACCTTGGGCTATCTTAGCAATGACTTTTGCTGCTTCTTTTGGTTCGCCACCGACTGAGTTACGAATTTGAATGCTGATAAAATACGCTAGGGTTAAGCCAGTTAATATAGCAAGTGCAGACAATCCAATCATTAATCCGGCAAAGTTGCTTGAAATGCCGCGTATGTCACCAGTAATGGCTTGATTGTTGACTTCTTCTAAATCAATAAATTCGTTGATCGTGGCCAACCATTCAATGAAAGCTGGTTTTGCATCGTTTAACAGCAAAGTGGTTGCTGACTCTAAATTGTTGTTTCTTTTATCTTGAATAATTTGCTTTATCAGCGGTAATGTTTTTTGTTCAATCGCTTGTATGCGACTAAAAATATTCTTTTCTGTAGCGTTCATAAAAATTTTTTCTGGATTTAAACGCTCTGCAGATTTTTGATAAAAAGCATCCAGGGTGTTTATTTCAGAAATGGCGCTATTAATTTCTTGTTGATTACGGGCAAATACCACGTCTCTAATAGCAATGGCGCGATCGTGAACACTGCCGCGGAAGTTGATGGCATAGCGTTGCTTAACCGAGTTGAGATCGGTCATTTCTGTGATTGAATTATTAATGAAGTTAACTTGATAGATGCTGATGCCGGTGAGAATAAGGGTCATTAGAATAATGCTGCCAAATCCAATCACTAATCGCATATTAATCGTCATAATTTACTACCACCGATTTCGCTTATTGCTCTGTATTTAAGATATTTATTTAAGTTTTTATCTAAACGCTTTATGTAAATGCTTTATGTAAATGCTTCATTGAAGAGCATTGCTTGATTGTTAACTTATTATCATCCTGCTCATGGTTTTATGTCGTACAAGTTAATTATTATACATTTTTATTGATAAAGCTAATTATAAGTCGGTATTATTTTGATATTCATCAATAATAGCGTTGATAGTGTATAACAAGTTGTAATGTGAACTTTAATAAAGGAAAAAAACGGCGTTAAAAAGCCGTTTTTATTATGAGAGGTTAATTAAGCAGAACTTGTTTTTGAAGTGATTTACTAATTTATCGCGGTGTAGGTTTGTATCCAGTTTTCTAATGAGCTGTTAAGTGGGGCCTCGGATGATTTGAAGTGTTGTACGCTTTGCATATCTTTGCTGATTAAAAATTTATTAAAATTCCAGCTCGGTTCAACACCGGTGCGTTCTGTTAAAGCTTTAAAGAATTCGTTTTGATATTTACCGGTGACAGCGCTGGTAGATACCATGGTAAAAGTGACACCAAAGTTTTTGAAACAAAGGCTGGCAGTTTGTTCTTCAGAGCTGTATTCCTGTCGGAAGTCATTGGAAGGAAAGCCTACAATTTCTAATCCTTGGTCTTTATATTTTTGATACAAACTTTCTAATTCTTCGAACTGATGTGTGAAGCCGCATTGGCTAGCCGTGTTTACTACCAACAATACTTTGTTATTAAATTTCTCGCAGAAATCGACGGTTTTTTTAGAGTGCAGTTTTTTGGTTTCAAACGCTAGCATGGAGTCGCAGCTTGTTTTTTTGCTGCTAGAAGCGGTAGTGTCAGAAAATGCAGGGCTTGCAAAACTAACCAGCAGTATTGCGATGAAGCTTGCCAATAATAAGAATGTACGGGTGTTGATACTCATAATGGAAACCTAGTGTTTTATTTTAAAATACAAACTATTAAATTTACGCTAAAGTTTTTTTGTTAGATCACTTTAAGAACTATTAAAAGAGTATCTAAAGAGCATCTAAATTGTTAATCAATTTATCTGCATGATCCAAAATTGCTGTTTGCTGTGTCTCAGCCATGCGTTGCCATGTCTTGTAAGGAAAAGCCATTCTTGGATTTTTTTGAAAGGTTTCTTTATGAGTTTCTAAAAAATACCAATACAAACTATTAAATGGGCAAGCTTTACTGCCGGTTTTTTCTTTTACCGCGTAGTGGCAGCTTTTGCAGTGATCACTCATTTTATTTATGTAGTTACCACTAGCCGCATAAGGTTTTGTGGCAATTAGCCCACCGTCTGCCGAGAGCGCCATACCACGTGTATTAGGGAGTTCGACCCATTCTATGGCATCTATATAAATTCCTAAATACCAGGCATCAACTTGATCGGGGTTTAGGCCGGCGAGTAGGGCAAAATTGCCGGTCACCATTAAGCGCTGAATGTGATGGGCGTAAGCGTAATCCAGCGATTGTGTAATGGCTTTACTAAGACAGTTCATTTTCGTTTTCCCATCCCAAAACCATGAAGGTAAGGAGCGCTGCGCATTTAATGCGTTTAAATGAGAAATATCGGGCATGTTGATCCAATACATGCCTCTAACGTATTCGCGCCAGCCAAGTATTTGGCGAATAAAGCCTTCGACTTGTGCTAGGTTGATTTGTGCTTTAGATGGGTCGTTTTGAGATTGTTCAAATGCAACCACGGCGGCGTTGATTACGTCCATGGGGTGAAGCATTTTGGCGTTAATCGAAAAGCTTAAGCGCGAGTGATACAGACTCCAAGCGTGGTCTGAATTTTGTGTCATAGCATCTTGAAAACGGCCAAAGTTGGGCAAACACATTGTGCAAAAATGTTGCAATATTTGTTTCGATTGAGCGCGATTGCAGGGCCATAATAAGCTCGACTCTGCTTTACCCATGTGAGCAATGTTATGGCGGTTTATGCGTTCTAAAATGTCGCTGGCATCGTTGGCAAACAATAGGGGTTGCGGAATCGCCGCTAAATCGTCTTTTTTAAAAGTATTGCGATTGTCGGCATCAAAATTCCATTGTTCTCCCAGCGGTTTTTCATCTTCCATTAGCACGTTAAAACGCTTCCGCATGGCGCGATAGAAGTTTTCCATGCGCACATGCTTGCCTTTTTTGAAGTATTTAGGGATATCTTCAAAAGGTAAAATAAAGTGTTCGGTATCGAAGCAGGTCAATGTAATGGGATGATGATTGTCTGCCGATGTGGGTGCTTGATTAGACAGTTGACCAGCTAACTCATCAAATTGCTGCGACAAACGGTACTCGTCTGGGCGCTGATAATGAATATCTGTGCATTCGTGGTGGGTGGCGATGCTTATCAGCAATTCGTTAAGTGTTTTGTATTGAGCGCTGTCATCAAGGGTTAAATGCAAAACATGATGGCCGGCTTTTTCCAATGCTTTGGCAAAGTTTTGCATTGATTTAAAAAAAGCACAGGTTTTTTGAATGTGGTGTTTTACATAATGCTGTTCTTGATGCAGCTCGGCGATTATGTATAAGACTTCTGGGTCTTTGGATGTAAACCAACTGTGTTCAGCGTTGAGTTGGTCGCCTAAGATCAAGCGTAACGTCTTATAACTTTGCATGCAGTGTTTGCCTATTAGTTTTTGTTCTTATATTGAGTCGGGCAGTATGCGCGGCCAGCGGTAAAAGAACGTAATTCTAAGTGTTTGGTTTTACGGCCACTGACCCGTGCGCGCCAGTTTTTGAAGGTCTTTTGTTTCAGCGTACTGCGCATTAAAGAGATCACTTGAGGCTCTGATAAACCAAATTGCAATTCAATGGCTTCGAAGGGTGTTCTGTCTTCCCAAGCCATTTCTATGACTCGTGATTTTTCTTCTTCGGTTAGCGCAGTGATTAAATGGGTCGTTAATGTGTTCGTCATTACCAGTAAGCCTATCATTTCTCTTGTAAGGCTTACTGATAAAAACGCACTTTGGATCATATAAGGATTACCTTATTTCACTAGGGTGGTTACTACGTGGGGGTTATTGTGCAAGGTTTTGTGCACTGGGCAGCGGTCGGCTATTTGCAGAAGGCGCGTTTTTTGTTCATCGCTTAATGGGCCAATAAGTTGTACCTTGCGAATCAGCGCTTCCATTTTAGAATTTTCATTGTCCGATGTGCTGCAGTCGTCTATGTAGTTGCGTTCATGAGAAAGTGACACTTCAACGTGTTCAAGTGGAAGCTTTTTGTGGCTGGCGTACATGCGAATGGTCATTGCAGTGCAGGTGCCCAGTGCGGCTAATAAATGCTCATAAGGATCGGGGCCAGTGTTTTGTCCACCCATACTGGTGGGCTCATCGGCAAACCAATGATGATTATCGGTAAAGACTTCTTGCTGAAATTTGTGGTCAACTTCTGTGACTAATACATGGCCATTTTCAAGAGTCGGAGTTTCTGTTTTAGGCACAGGGATGTAGCGGCTGGCCCAGCCAGAAATGGTTTGGGCAACGTATTCACTATCAACAGACTTTGTTAGTAAATGGTCGGCTGTATCCAAACTGACAAAGCTTTTAGGGTGCATGGCGGCTTTGTATATTTTTTCGGCGTCAGAAATATCGACGGTTAAATCAACCGGAGAATGCAGCACCAGTAATGCTTTGTTAAGGTGCTTTATATGATCGGTCGTTTGGTTGCGCAGGTCGTCGATAAATTGTTTTTTAATGGTGAATTCACGCGTTCCTAGATTCACTGTTGCCTGTCCGTTGGTTTCTATGGTGTCTAGGTGAGCATTAAAATTGTGCATAACATGGCTGGCTTCAAAAGGAGCACCTATGGTGACGACGGCTTTAACCTTTGGCAGTTGATCGGCCATGGTTAATACTGCTGCGCCGCCTAAACTGTGTCCAATTAATAACTCGGGTGCTTGGTAGTTTTTTTCTAAGAATTTCGCTGCTGCAACTAAGTCTTCGGTATTGGATGAGAAGTTGGTGTTGGCAAAATCGCCATCGCTATTGCCCAAGCCGGTAAAGTCAAAACGAAACACGGCAAAGCCATGCTGAACTAAAAAGCGACTGATTCGTGATGCGGCCGCAATGTCTTTGCCGCAGGTAAAACAGTGGGCAAACAAAACGTATGCTCTTATGGCTTGATCGGGAGTCTCTAATAAGCCGGCTAGGTTTTGACCTTGGCTTAAAAATTCAACACGTGTTTTCATGATCCGTCCTTTAAACAGGTTTGCAATAATCAGTTGTTACAAAGCTTAGCGTTTAATGTGGCATCAGGACATTCTAAATTTTGGAATGCATTGTTCGATATTTTACTGGGGAAAAGCCAGTCCATTCCTTAAAGCGCCGTTGAAAAGAACGGACTTCACTAAAGCCTAAGCGATCAGCAATGTCATTGATTCCAATCTGAGTTGTCGTTAGCCAGCTTATTGCTGTATCGCGACGGATATTGTCGAGTACTTGTTGATAGCCCGTACCGGCTTCTTGTAATCGACGTTGCAGTGTCCTTTCATTTATATCTAATGCTTCGGCCACTTTTTCTCGGCGGGGTATTTCGTTTTCCATTAGGCGTTTTAAAACAGTACGAACTTGCAATGTGATGGTTTGTTGTTGCTTAAGTTCATTCATCATTGCTTCAGCTTGTTGGGTCAGGCTTTGCAATAAAGCTGGGTCGGGTTGACGTAAAGGGATGTCTAAAACTTCTTCGTCAACGATTAAGGCATTGCGTGTGGCATTAAATTCGATGTCACAGCCAAACAATTCTTGATAGGTTTTAAGCGTTTCATTATCGGGCTGTTGTTTTTCCAGTTGCACGCAATACGGTTTGCCCTCGGGTAAGTCGGCCAAGTAACGAGCAAATTGTGTCCAGGAATACAAAACGTTATCAATCATGTGAGGAATGATGGTGGGTTCATCGTATTGGCAGGTCCAGTGAACAGCCAGCCGGTTGTCGACTGTTTCCAAATGAGTGACGCCCATGTCGCCCACCAGAGGTTCATACATAGGGGTCATTTCTAGCGCTTCGCGAGCACTGCGACAATTCATCACCATGTAGCCAAAGATGCTGTAAGAGCCCGGTTGGACATAAGCGCCACTTTTTAGCCCAAATAACGGGTCGTTACAGGCATCGACAAGCCAGCGAATGAGTTGCTGAAACTGTATGCCTGTTACACGACTAATGCTGTTATCTAGAATTCCAAGGGGCAGCTGATTGTGTATTAATGCCTCTTCGGCTTCGATACCATAATCTTGTGCGGCTCTTAAATATTGGCGCAGGGCAGCGGTTGATGCAGATCCTAAACGATCGTTGGTCATAAAATAATCAATGCATTATTGGCAATTGTGAGTGTCCTAATTTACTACCTTGCTGTCCCAATGAGACGTTGCGAAAGAAATTCGGCGCAGTAAACTAACATCCATATTAGCGCTACCCGCGTCATCGGTCTATTAACAGATCACAATTAAAACAATAATGAGGAAAATACTATGCGTCGTTGGAATGGTTGGGGTGATGACAGCACAACTAAGGAAGTGTCTAAACACGGTGGAGCACTGATACGTAGTTTTATTGGTGAGCCAAAGCCATTACCAGACGCGTCTCTTGACAGTGTTATTGCTAAAGTGCCTGCTTCGCGTTTACCTCAGCATCCATTGATTAATACGGATGAAGAAATCCGCGTTCGCCATGCGCGTGGACAGAGCTTTCCTGATTGGTTGGCCATGCGCAGTGGTGATTTTGATGTGTTTCCAGACGGTGTTGCCTTTCCTGAAACCAGTGCTCAGGTTCGTGAAATTTTAGACCTTGCGGTTGAGCATGATTTTATTGTGATCCCTTATGGTGGTGGTACCTCTGTGGCGGGTCATATTACTCCACAAAAAAATGATAAAGCGATTTTGACGATTGATATGGGTCGTATGAATCAGCTGATGGACTTAAACGAAGAAAGCCAAATTGCGACTTTTGGTGCGGGTACTCCAGGGCCGCAAGTGGAAGCTCAGCTTCAAGCTCGTGGATATACTTTGGGACATTATCCTCAGTCTTGGGAATTGTCTACCATAGGTGGCTGGATTGCAACGCGATCCTCTGGCCAGCAGTCTTTGCGTTATGGGCGTATTGAGCAAATGTTTGCCGGTGGCCGCCTAGAAACTATGCAAGGAACGATGAATATACCTACCATTCCAGCGTCGTCTGCTGGCCCAGATATGCGCGAAGTGACTATGGGTATGGAAGGCCGTATGGGAATTTACACCGAAGTAAAAGTCCGTGTAATACGTTTAGCCGAAGAAGAGAAGTTTATGGTGTGTTTTATGCCTAGCTGGGAAGCGGGCAAAGCTGTTGCCCGTGAAGTAGCACAGCAAAAAATTCCTATGTCGATGATGCGTGTGAGTAATCCGGCCGAAACCCGCGCCCATGCAAATTTAGGTACAACATTAACTCAGTTTAAGTTGCTTGATGGTTATTTGCGTTTTCGTGGTCTGGATGACAACCGCTGCATGCTGACATTTGGTGTGACAGGCTCTAAGTATCAAAATAAAACCTCAATGAAGCAGGTTAAAAAAATCTTAAAGCAGCATAAAGGTGTGGGCGGCCCGCTGGCCAATATCATGGGATCTATTTGGGCTCATGGTCGTTTTAAATTCCCTTATTTACGCGAAACAACCTGGGCACAGGGGATTGCAGTAGATACCTTAGAAACGTCGACCGATTGGGATAACGTTGACAACCTAATGAATGGCATGGAAGAGTCATTGCGAACGGCAATGAAAGACGAAGGTGAAGAGGCTATGGTGTTTACTCACCTGTCGCATATTTATGGTCAAGGCTCGAGTATTTATACCACGTATTTTTTCCGTTGCGCCGATACTTATGAAGGTACGCTTTCGCGTTGGCAAAAGCTCAAGGCCAATACTTGTGATGTTATCGCTCAGGGTCGTGCAACGATTTCTCATCAGCACGGTGTGGGTCGTGACCACGCACCTTATATGGCAGCAGAAAAAGGTGTGTTAGGGATGCGGGTGATTGAAACTTTGATTAACGATTTTGATCCAGAAAAACGTTTGAATCCCGGTGTTTTGATCGAAGATGATCAGCAATCGTCGTAAAAGCCAGAGTAAGCATAATAGCCTTGGGCGTTAATTTTATTTTATAGAGCAAAAATTATGTGGCAAGAAGCATGGCAGTCGGGTAAACGCGAGTTACTGTTAGAGCGTTTGCGCGAAAATAAGCAGGCGCAGTGGGATGTTGTGGTTGCTGGTGGTGGAATTACCGGAGCAGGAATTGCCCGTGAAGCAGCGCGCCGAGGATTAAGTGTGTTGTTGGTAGATCGCCAAGACTTTGCCTGGGGAACATCAAGCCGTTCTTCTAAAATGGTTCATGGTGGTTTGCGTTATATTGCTTCTGGTGATATCAAAACGACTAAGCATTCCGTATCTGAGCGTGAGCGTTTAATGAAAGAAGCTCCCGGTTTAGTAGATGAAACTGGGTATTTAATGGCTCACTATAAAGGCGTTTTTCCTGGGCCTTTTGTGTTTAATAGCTTACTGCGCATTTATGATTTTTTAGCGGGGAAAAAATATCGCAAGTTTCATAAGCTAATGGCTTTTGAACGATTAAGCCCTTTAATTAATGACGAATCTCTTATTGGTGGCACTCAGTTTGCTGACGCAGTTACCGACGACTCTCGCTTAGTTATCCGTGTATTGCGTGAAGCGCAAGAAGACGGTGCAGAAGTACTTAATTATATTGGCGTTGATTCGTTAATCAAAGAAAATGGCCAAGTTGTGGGTGCGCAGTTAAAAAATGCTGAAAACGATGAGGTTTATTCTGTTCGTTCTAAAGTGATTATTAACGCGACTGGTGCTTGGGCGGATGAATTACGTGGCGAAGTTAGTGATGAAAAACACATTCGCCCGGCACGGGGCAGTCATCTGGTGGTGCCAAGCTGGCGTTTACCCGTCGCTCAAGCCTACACGGCGATGCACCCCGATGATAAGCGTCCTATTTTTATATTTCCGTGGGAAGGTCGGACCATTATTGGCACGACAGATTTGGACCATGAAAACATTGATAATAAAGAAGTCGCAATGACGCGTGCAGAACTCGAGTACTTAATGCGCGCGGCTAATGGACAGTTTCCTAAGGCGGGTTTGGTAGAGAAAGATATTATTTCTTCGTGGGCGGGTGTGCGTCCCTTGGTGAGTTCGGGGGCATTAAATCCTTCAAAGGAAAAACGTGATCACAGTATTTGGTCTGATAACGGTTTAGTCAGTGTTAGCGGGGGTAAGTTAACTACGTTTCGTTTAATTGCTTTGGACGCTTTGACCGCGGCCGAGCGATATATACCAGGTTTTAGTGCGCGTGATTCCGGTGCTGATATGTTTACGCCTTACAAGCCGTCTCATTCACTGTTTAAGTCATTACCCGGTTATCTTAAGAAGCGCTTACAAGGGCATTATGGAATGGACGCTGATCGTTTGTTGGCACAAGCGCTGCCTAATGATATGGATGTTATCCCTGGTGCCCGAGCTACTTGGGCTGAGTTACGTTGGTCAGCAAAAAATGAAGCCGTTATCCATTTAGATGATCTGCTATTGCGTCGAACTCGCATTGGTTTGTTGGTAGAGCAAGGTGGCTTAATTTACAAAGATAAAATCAAAGCAATTTGCTGCCAAGAACTTAATTGGAGTGATCAGCAATGGCAATTTGAGTGTGAGCGATACCAGACAATTTGGAATAAATATTACAGCATTCCAGCCTAATCAGTGTTTGCATACAAATAATAATAAAAAGGAAGCTTTTGTGACTCAGCCAAGATATGTACTTGCCATAGATAATGGTACCCAAAGCATTCGTGCTTTGGTGTTTGATGAGCAAGGCAATGAGATTGCCAAAAGCAAGGTTCATTTAGAAGCTTATTTTTCTAAGCACCCGGGGTGGGCTGAGCAAGAAGCCGACTATTATTGGCGTGCACTGGGTGAAGCCTGTCAAAAACTCTGGGCTCAAGGCATTGTAAGGCCCGAGCAAATCCAAGGTGTATCGTTAACAACGCAGCGCTATACCATGATCAATCTTGATGCCGATAAAAAACCATTAAGGCCCGCAATTGTATGGATGGATCAGCGTAAGGCGGTACCTGAGAAACCGCTTTCAGGGCTTTGGGGTTTCATCATAAAGATAGCGGGTTTGACTAATCTCATTGAAGATTTAAGAGCAAAGGCTAGAGATAATTGGCAAGCGCAAAACGAGCCTGAAATATGGGCCAAGACGAAGCATTATGTTAATTTGTCGGGTTATTTAACTTATCAATTATGTGGTGAGTTAAAAGACTCGACAGGTTCAATTGTTGGTTATGTTCCTTATGATTATCGCCAGCAAAAATGGGCTAAAAAAAGTGATTTGAAATGGAAGCTGTTGGCGGCTGATCGCAGCATGATGCCGGAGTTGGTTCGTCCAGGGGAGTTGTTAGGAAGAATTACTGCTTCGGCGTCTGCGCATACTGGTTTGCCAGAAGGGCTTAAAATGATTGCGGCGGCATCGGATAAAGCCTGTGAAGTGTTAGGGGCTGGTGGTAGCGACCCTCATATTGGTTGTTTAAGTTACGGTACGACGGCGACAATTAATACAACAACGAAAAAATACAGTGAAACGATTCCGTTTATGCCTCCTTATACTGCCGCTATACCTGGGCAATACAACAGTGAAATGATGGTGTATCGCGGCTTTTGGATGGTGAGTTGGTTTAAAAATGAACTAGCACAAGCTGAGCAGCGTAAGGCTAAAGAGTTGGGGGTAGAGACCGAGCAGTTATTTGACGAACTATTAAATCAGGTTCCTGCAGGTTCGATGGGCTTGATGATGCAGCCATATTGGTCGCCGGGTGTAAGGCAGCCTGGGCCAGAAGGTAAGGGCGCTTTTATTGGTTTTGGTGATGTGCATAAGCGCGCTCATATTTATCGAGCTATTTTAGAGGGGCTGGCTTATGAATTACGCTCAGGTAAAGAAGCGATTGAAAAGCGCAGTGGCACAAAAATAACTCGTTTGCGTGTTTCTGGTGGCGGCTCTCAAAGCGATGCGGCAATGCAACTAACAGCGGATATTTTTGGTATGGCGGCTGAGCGCCCTCATACGTTTGAAGCATCTGGGTTAGGTGCAGCAATCAATTGCTTTGTAGGGTTAGGTATTCACCCGGATTATGATGTCGCTGTTACAAAAATGACCCGTTTGGCAGAGGTGTTTGAGCCAAACCAATTAAGAGTAGACTTGTATAACCGTTTGTATAAAGAGGTGTATAAGAAAATGTACAAACGCATGCAACCCTTGTATCGCTCAATACAGGATATTACTGGCTATCCTAAAAAATAACGCTTAAAACCCCTGTTATCCTCAAAGATTTGACTATAAACATTAATATGTGCCATTACTGTGTAGTAGAATAGTAAATTATCTCGTACGTTTATGGCTTAATTGACTACACTGATACTATAGGTCGTAATAATAGACATACAGTGAAGTTATTCGGTATTTTTGGAGTGGTTTATGAGTGGAATTTTAAGCTCAGTTGATGCACGTACCCAGCTTGTGGGTCAGAACAGATTAGAGTTGTTGCTGTTTAGTCTTGGTGGAAGCCAGCGCTTTGCGATTAACGTGTTTAAGGTGCAAGAGGTGTTGAGCTTACCTCGATTGACCGAGATTCCAGATCGCCATGAAGTAGTTGTGGGTGTTACCCATCTTCGGGGGCAAACGATTCCTGTGGTGGATCTGCGCCGAGCGATTAAAATGGGTAAAACCGTTATTGATGAAAACTCGACCATTATCGTGACGGAATACAATATGACCATTCAGGCGTTTTTAGTCGCGGGGGTTGAACGTATTGTTAATATGAACTGGAATGAAATTCTGCCGCCACCAACCGGTGCCGGTCGATCGCATTATTTAACGGCCATCACTCGCATGGATGATCGTATTGTCGAGATTATTGACGTCGAAAAAGTTCTAGCAGAGATCACTCCTTATAATGTTGAAATCAGTGATAAGTGGATTGATGACGACTTGGGTGAAGTTATTAAGGGTAAGCAAATATTAATTGCCGATGACTCACAAGTGGCATTGAATCAGGTAACTGGAGTTCTTGAAAAGCTAGGCATTGAGGTCATTCAAACCCACAACGGTTTAGAAGCTTATCAAGTCTTGCAGTCTTGGAAAGCAGAGGGAAAAAACATTGAAGAAGATGTTTTGATGATGATTACCGATGCAGAAATGCCAGAAATGGATGGTTACATGTTAACCAGCGAGATTCGCAAAGATCCAGAATTAAAAAACATGCATATTGTGTTGCACACGTCATTGTCGGGAAGTTTTAATAAGGCGATGGTCGAGAAGGTTGGTTGTGATGGGTTTTTATCTAAATTCCAGCCAGAGAAATTAACTCGCGAAGTTCAGCGAATTATTCGTAAAAAGCTAGGTATTGAAAAACCAGAGGATTCTATTGAGTTAGATATTATTTAATTTTTCTTAATATTTAATCTTGTTTAGTATTTATTCTCGCCTAACCTAGTATTTATTTCGCCTAAGAAATAGCAGTTAATACATCTATAAGCCAATAAGACACTTATTTACTCAAGTGCTTATTGGTTTTTTTGTGCGCGTTATATAATTAATCACTCTGCGTTATCATATTGTATCTATTTTTTTTAAGTTGATGGGAAAATATGCCTGCTATTATCAGCCAACTGTATACTTATCCGCTAAAGTCTTGTGCTGGAATATCCGTAAATGAGCTTGTTTTTGATGAAAAAGGTCCCTTACTAGATCGGCGGTGGATGTTGGTTGAACGTAATAGTGGGGTTTTCTTATCGCAACGAACTGTTCCAGAGATGGCATTAATACAAACTCGCTTGGTTAATGGTGAAGTTTGGGTGCATCAAACGATGAATACCACTCTTATAAATTCGTTACGTTTGCCTATTGTTGATCTTGAGTCTAGCGATGGTGAGAAGAGCTTAGACGGGGGTAGGCGGCATATTATCGATGTTGAAGTATGGGAAGATAGGGTGCAAGCCTATGATTGTGGAGATGAAGCAGCCGCTTGGTTTAGTGAGTTGTTAAATGTTGATTGTCGTTTAGTTTATCAGGGCGATTGTCAGCGATTTGCCAGTGAAAAATATGCAAATAAGTACACTCAAGTGAGTTTTGCCGATGGATTTCCTTTGCTGATTGTTGCTCAGTCAAGCATTGATCTGTTGAATGATGATTGCTCAGTTAATCTGGATGCGACTCATTTTAGACCGAATATTGTAGTAGAAAATACATCCGCATTTGCCGAAAAGTCATGGTCTTCAATCAAGACCAAACAATTATCATTGACGGTGGTAAAGCCTTGCGAGCGATGTGTTATTCCAACTATAAATCCCAATACCGCGAAGAAAGAACCCGCCATATTGAAGGTATTAAAATCACATTGTTTGGATGCCGGACGAATTATTTTTGGCCAAAACTTAACCTTTATGCCACTTGTTGATGATAAAAGATCATTACATATTCAACTTAAACTAATTACTGGTGACGCTTTAGTGATCAAATAATTGCAGAAAATTTCTGAATAGCATTAGTTTTCTTTATTCTAGGCAAAAAAAACCACAACATTTGTTGTGGTTTTTTTGTTTAGGCAAGATTACTTTGTTGGGTAATCACGCTTTGGGGAGCCAGTGTATAACTGACGAGGACGGCCGATGCGGTAGTCGCCGCTGATCATCTCATTCCAATGAGCAATCCAGCCCGGAGTACGGCCAGTAGCGAAGATTACTGTAAACATTTCAGATGGGATGCCGATCGCTTTTAAGATGATGCCTGAGTAGAAATCTACATTTGGATACAGGCCACGTTTAACGAAGTATTCATCTTCTGTCGCGATTTGCTCTAGTTTTAGAGCAATCTTCAATAGTGGATCATTTTCCATGCCTAGCTCTGCAAGTACTTCGTCGCAAGTTTGCTTCATGACTTTAGCGCGTGGATCAAAGTTCTTGTAAACACGGTGGCCAAAGCCCATTAGGCGGAAAGGATCTTCTTTATCTTTGGCTTTTTCAATGAAGGTATCGATGTTTGAAACATCACCGATTTCTTCAAGCATGTTCAATACAGCTTCGTTAGCTCCGCCGTGAGCAGGGCCCCAAAGAGCTGCGATTCCAGAGGCAATACAAGCAAATGGGTTGGCGCCAGTTGAGCCAGCTAAACGTACAGTCGAAGTTGAAGCATTTTGTTCGTGATCTGCGTGCAGCAAGAAGATGCGATCCATTGCTTTTGCTAAAACTGGGCTGATCGCTTTTTCTTCACAAGGTGTGTTAAACATCATGTGTAAAAAGTTTTCGGAGTAGCTTAGGTCGTTGCGTGGGTACATGAAAGGCTGCCCCATCGAGTACTTGTAAACCATAGCTGCAAGTGTAGGGATCTTAGCAATTAAGCGGTGTGCAGAGATAATGCGGTGCTGTGGATTGCTGATATCAATAGAATCGTGATAAAAAGCAGAAAGAGCACCAACAACACCACACATAATGGCCATTGGGTGTGCATCACGGCGGAAACCATTAAAGAAATGGCTTAGCTGCTCGTGCACCATTGTGTGAGTTTTAATGGTGTTTACGAAAGACTCTTTTTCTTCTTTGTTGGGTAATTCACCGTGAAGAAGTAAGAAACACGTTTCTAAGTAATCAGATTTTTCAGCTAACTGCTCGATGGGGTATCCGCGATGAAGAAGAACACCTTTGGCACCGTCGATAAAGGTGATTTTTGATTCACACGCTGCCGTAGAGACGAAACCAGGGTCGTAAGTAAAAAGATTTTTACTGGTTAAGCTGCGAACATCAACAACGTCTTGTCCTAGGGTGCCTTTATAAACAGGCAATTCTAGTTTTTCTTCGATGCCGTCGACGGTTAATGTCGCTTTTATATCAGCCATAAAGGCCTCCTGATACTGAATTTATTTTGCGTTAAACGAGTTTAAAAAAGCGTTGTAAGCTTAATATACTACTTAAATAAAGGGCGAAACTATAGAGCCTTGACGCTATTTGTCAATTACTCAAATGCTCTGTAAACCGCATACTTGATGTCAACCAAGGTTGCTTGCTCTGATCATTTTCGCTGCGACCCACGTTATTTCTAAATAAATTTACAATGGGCTCTAAATCTATACTAGTCTAAATGTTGTGATTAGGGCGTAATAAAATTGTAGAAATATTTTAGTTACGTCAGAAGTTTGTAAAACAGTGTACGGATGATTATAATTTGCCGCGACATTTACCTGTATGAACCTATGCAGTTTGTTGTTGATTATTATAAGCCAACGTTATCTGTTTAATTTTTAAGCAGTAACACTAAAATAGGGTGTAGATGAGCCGTGAATAGCAATAGACCTAAAAATCTGGATCTGACTACTATAGAGCTCCCTCTTCCTGCCAAGGCTTCTATCCTTCATCGTATCTCCGGTTTAGCATTGTTTTTTGCTGTTGCCTTCATGTTGGTTGCATTAAATGCATCCCTTGAATCAGCTGAAAGTTTTGCCGAATTAAAAGCGACGTTTGATATGGGCTTTGTAAAGTTAATTACTTGGTTGATTTTATCAGCGCTGGGTTATCACCTAGTTGCAGGTATTAAACACTTGGTAATGGACGCAGGCATTGGTGAAACTAAAGAAGGCGGTAGAGTAGGTGCCATTATTACCTTGGTAGGTGGTGCAATCGTGATCGCTTTAGCTGGAGTTTGGGTATGGTAGCAAGTATTTCAAATCTAGGGCGCAGTGGTTTGTACGACTGGGTCATTCAACGTATAACTGCAGTGATTTTAGCAGTTTATACCCTCTTCTTGTTGGGCTTTTTGATAGCTCACCCAGATCTGCAGTACAGTGACTGGCAAGAATTATTTGCCTGTACGCCAATGAAGATTGCTAGCTTGCTGGCTTTGGTTTCATTGTGTGCTCATGGCTGGGTTGGTATGTGGACTATCGCTACCGACTACTTAAAGTCAACGGGTATTCGTTTCCTTTTCTTACTAGTTGTAGCGGCGTTTGTGTTCGTTTACCTAGTATGGGGCATTGATATTTTGTGGGGAGCGTAAGTTATGTCGAATAAAATTCGTACTTTATCCTATGATGCCATCGTAATTGGTGGTGGTGGTGCCGGCATGCGTGCTGCACTGCAATTAACAGAAGCCGGTATTAAAACTGCTTGTGTTACAAAAGTATTCCCAACGCGTTCGCATACGGTTTCTGCCCAAGGTGGCATTACCTGTGCAATCGCCTCTGCTGATCCGAATGATGATTGGCGTTGGCACATGTACGATACCGTTAAAGGTTCTGATTATATCGGTGACCAAGACGCTATCGAATACATGTGTTCTGTTGGCCCACAAGCTGTTTTTGAATTAGAGCATATGGGTTTACCTTTTTCTCGTACTGAAGAAGGTCGTATTTATCAGCGTCCATTCGGTGGCCAGTCTAAAGGTCCAAACGATACTACTCAAGCAGCTCGTACTTGTGCGGCAGCTGACCGAACAGGTCACGCTTTGTTGCATGCCTTGTATCAAGGTAATCTTAAAGGCGGTACTACCTTTCTAAACGAATGGTATGCGGTTGATTTGGTTAAAAACGCTACGGGTCAGGTTGCGGGTGTTATTGCAATTGATATTGAAACGGGCGAAACGGTTTATATCAAAGCGAAAGCAACAGTGTTGGCGACTGGCGGTGCAGGCCGTATTTATCAGTCAACTACGAATGCATTAATCAATACTGGTGACGGTGTTGGTATGGCAATTCGTGCTGGCGTTCCAATGCAAGACATTGAAATGTGGCAGTTCCACCCAACGGGTATTGCCGGTGCTGGAACACTGGTTACTGAAGGTTGTCGTGGTGAAGGCGGTTACTTAGTCAATAAAGATGGTGAACGTTTCATGGAGCGCTATGCACCAAACGCGAAAGATCTTGCAGGCCGTGATGTTGTTGCGCGTTCTATGGTTCTTGAAATCCTAGAAGGTCGTGGTTGTGGCGAAGAGGGTGATCATGTATTCCTTAAGCTTGATCACTTAGGTGAAGAAACACTAAACGCTAAGCTTCCTGGTATTCTTGAGCTTTCACGTACGTTTGCTCACGTTGACCCTGTTAAAGCGCCAATTCCTGTTGTTCCTACGTGTCACTACATGATGGGTGGTGTACCGACTAACATCGGTGGCCAGGCTTTGACTCAAGACGAAAATGGCAATGATGTTGTTATTGAAGGCTTGTATGCCGCTGGTGAGATTGCTTGTGTGTCCGTTCACGGTGCCAACCGCTTGGGTGGTAACTCACTGCTAGACTTGGTGGTATTCGGTCGTGCTGTGGGTCTTCAGGTTGAGAAGAGTTTTAAAGAAGGCTTTGAATCTGTTGATGCAAGTGAAGAAGATATCGAACGTGCTATGGCTCGCTTGAATCGTCTTAACAATACTACAAGCGGTGAAAGTGTTGCTGCTGTTCGTGCTGATCTTCAGAAAACCATGCAATTGTATTTCGGTGTATTCCGTGACGGTCCAAGCATGGAAAAAGGTCTGGGTCTGTTAGACGAAATTGGCAAGCGTGTTCGTAACACGGTTCTGGATGATAAGAGTGGCGCGTTTAACACTGCTCGTATTGAAGCACTTGAGTTGGATAACTTATTCGAAACAGCCCTCGCTACTGCGATTGCTGCTGTTGAGCGTAAAGAATCTCGTGGTGCTCACGCACGTAACGACTTTACTGAGCGTGATGACGAGAATTGGTTGTGCCATTCATTGTATTTCCCAGAAACTAAGACCATTGGTAAGCGTGATGTGAACTTTGCACCTAAGACTGTGCCTGCGTTCGAACCGAAAATCCGTGTTTATTAATAGGGAAACGAATCATGTTAGTTAGTATTTATCGCTATAATCCTGAAAAAGATGAAGCGCCTACAATGCAAGATTATGAGATCGAAATGCCTGCGGGCAAAGATCTTATGGTGTTGGACGTTTTAAACCTAGTTAAAGAGCGCGACTCTTCTGTTTCTTACCGTCGTTCATGCCGTGAAGGTGTTTGTGGCAGTGATGGTATGAACATTAACGGTAAAAACGGTTTGGCGTGTATTACTCCAGTCTCTGAAGCTACTAAAGGCAAAAACGACAAGTTGATCTTGCGTCCTTTGCCTGGTATGCCAGTGATTCGTGATCTTGTTATCGATATGGGGCTTTTCTACAAGCAGTATGAAAGTATTAAACCCTATCTTGATAACAATACGCCAGCGCCTGCTATTGAGCGTTTGCAGTCACCTGAAGATCGTGCGAAATTAGACGGCTTATACGAGTGTATCTTGTGTGCTTGCTGTTCTACGTCGTGCCCTTCATTCTGGTGGAATCCTGATAAATTTGTTGGACCGGCAGGCTTATTACAAGCTTATCGTTTCTTGGCAGATACTCGAGATACCTCCACGGATGAAAGATTAGCTAATTTGGATGACCCATTTAGCGTTTTTCGTTGCCGTGGCATCATGAACTGTGTCAATGTATGCCCGAAAGGTTTAAATCCTACGCGAGCAATCGGACACATTCGTGGAATGTTGTTGCAACGCGAGATCTAATAAGCGATATTTTTGCTTTTAGAGATCGAATTGATCGTCTGTATAAAGGGTGGATTGGACATACAATCCGCCCTTTTTTAAATACTTTCAAAAATATCACCCACAAAGTGATATTTTTAACTATGATGTATATGAGAAGAGGGAGCGGGTAATCCCCGTTTTGTAATTAGGCCTTCGATCTTACCCGATCTGCCTGCTCCGGTGAGCCGGTATTGGTTATTAATTATGATTTCCCTTTGAAATGTTCAAACAGGGTGGTCCTAAATGCACGAGCTGACAATGGAGCAGCTATGGAGTACGTCCCAACTCGCCGGTGGGAACGTCGCTTACATAGAAGAGCTCTTCGAAACTTATCTTCGTGATCCTAACGAAGTTCCGGAAGAGTGGCGCCAATATTTTAATCAACTCCCTCGAGTTGAAGAGAATTTGACGACCGATATTCCGCACAAACCGATTCGCGAACAATTTCTGTTACTTTCAAAAAATCAGAATCGGTCAAAACCTACCTCACAATCCAGCGTAAGCAGTGAATTCGAACGAAAACAAGTTAAAGTATTGGAGTTGATTAACGCCTTTCGTGGTCGTGGTCACCAGCATGCTCAACTTGATCCGTTAGGGTTGATGGAGCGTGAAGATGTACAAGACTTAGGCTTGGCTTTCCATGAGTTATCTCACGCTGATTTGGACACTACGTTCCAAACTGGCTCTTTATTTATAGGTCAAGACGAAGCAACACTTAAAGAAATTCTAGATGCACTTCAGCAAACTTATTGTTCAACAGTAGGTGCTGAGTACATGCATATTGTTAATACAGGAGAGCAGCGTTGGTTCCAACAGCGCCTAGAAAGCGTGCGCTCGCATCCTAAGTATGGCAATGAAGTTAAAAAACACTTATTAGAGCGTTTAACCGCGGCGGAAGGGTTAGAGAAATATCTTGGTTCTCGTTACCCTGGGGTTAAGCGTTTTGGTCTTGAAGGCGGTGAGAGTTTAATTCCGTTAATGGACGAATTGATTCAACGTTGTGGTACTTACGGCGCAAAAGAAATTGTTATTGGTATGGCGCACCGTGGTCGATTAAACATGTTGATCAATACTTTTGGTAAGAAAACTTCAGATTTGTTTGATGAGTTTGATGGTAAGGCTCATTACGATCACAGTGGCGATGTTAAATATCACCAAGGTTTTTCTTCTAATGTCATGACCCCTGGCGGCGAAGTTCATTTGGCACTTGCCTTTAACCCTTCTCACTTAGAGATTGTTTCTCCGGTTGTTGAAGGGTCTGTTCGTGCACGCCAGGATCGTCGGGATGATGAAGCCGGTGATTTAGTTGTTCCTGTGTTACTGCACGGTGACTCTGCTTTTGCGGGTCAGGGTGTAGTGATGGAAACCTTCCAGCTATCACAAACTCGTGCTTACAAAACGGGGGGTACTATTCATGTTGTGATTAACAACCAAGTTGGCTTTACCACCAACAAGCGCGAAGATGTACGTTCGACTGAATATTGTACTGACGTAGCCAAAATTGTTGAGGCCCCGATTTTACACGCTAATGGTGATGACCCTGAAGCTGTTTTATTCGTAACTCAGTTGGCAGTTGATTACCGTAATGAATTTAAAAAAGACGTCGTTATTGATTTGGTTTGTTACCGTCGTCGTGGTCATAATGAAGCCGATGAACCATCGGGTACTCAGCCTCTTATGTATCAAAAAATTCGTGAGCAAAAAACGACTCGCCAGTTGTATGCCGAGAGTTTAGCCGCAGCTAATATCATTACTGATGACTTTTGTTCGCAAATGGAAAGCGAATACCGTGATGCATTGGATAATGGTTTGCATGTTGTTAAGAGCTTGGTTAAAGAGCCCAATGAAAAATTGTTTGTTGATTGGACGCCTCACTTAGGTCATAAGTGGACAGCCTATGCTGATACTCAATACGACCTGAAATCTTTGCAAGAGCTTGCAATTAAACTTCAAGAAGTGCCTGAAGGTTTTTCAGTTCAGCGACAGGTTAGCAAGATTCTAGACGACCGCCGAAAAATGGCTGCTGGTGCGTTATCTATTAACTGGGGCTTTGCTGAAACTTTGGCATATGGCACCTTGTTAGAAGAAGGGCATCAAGTTCGTTTTACTGGTCAAGATGTTGGTCGAGGAACTTTCTCTCACAGGCATGCTGTTTTACATAATCAAAAAGATAGCTCTATTTACTGCTCGTTGCAGAATATTTCTGAAGAACAGCCACGCTGTGATATCTACGACTCTTTGTTGTCAGAAGAAGCAGTGCTTGCCTTTGAATACGGTTATGCAACCACTAACCCAAGTGCATTGGTTATTTGGGAAGCTCAGTTTGGTGACTTTGCCAACGGCGCCCAGGTTGTATTTGACCAGTTCATTTCTAGCGGTGAGCATAAGTGGAGTCGTTTATGCGGTTTAACTGTTTTATTGCCTCATGGCTATGAAGGTCAAGGGCCTGAGCATTCATCTGCTCGTTTAGAACGTTATTTGCAGTTGTGTGCTGAACACAATATGCAAATTTGTATTCCAACGACGCCAGCTCAGGTTTATCACATGCTGCGTCGTCAAGTAATCCGCCCGCTACGTAAACCTTTGATTGTATTTACACCAAAAAGTTTATTACGTCATAAATTAGCAATTAGTACCCTAGAAGAACTTGCAGAAGGAAGTTTCCAGACGGTTATTCCTGAAGTTGATGATCTAGATCCAGCTAAGGTTGAGCGTGTTGTTTTATGCTCGGGTAAAGTTTATTACGACTTGCTACAAGAGCGTCGTGATCGCGAACAAGAGAATGTTGCGATTATTCGTCTCGAGCAGCTGTATCCATTCCCAGAAGAACAGCTTTTAGAAGCACTTGAGCCATATACCAACATAAAAGATATGGTTTGGTGCCAAGAAGAGCCTATGAATATGGGTGCTTGGTACAGCAGTCAGCATCACATGCGTCGTGTACTGCAATTACAAAACCCAGACCTGTATCTTAAATACGCAGGTCGTGATGCAGCTGCATCTCCGGCAGCAGGTTATATGGCACTGCACATTGAACAACAGCAAACACTAATTAATGACGCGCTTACTGTTGAGTAAGCGAGCACAGGATTGTAAGGAAAGATAATGACTATTGAAATTAAAACCCCAACTTTTCCAGAATCTGTCGCAGATGGAACGGTAGCAACTTGGTATAAGCAACCAGGTGAAGCGATTAGTCGTGATGAATTAATCGTAGACATTGAAACGGATAAGGTTGTCCTTGAAGTTGTGGCACCTGCCGATGGTGTGTTGAAAGAAATCGTTAAGCAAGAAGGCGATGTTGTTTTAAGTGCTGAAGTTTTAGGTTTTTTTGAAGAAGGTGGCGTTGCTGAGGCAGTTGCACCAGAAGCAAAAGAAGAAGTTAAAGCGGAATCTTCTGAAGCTAGCGAAGATATTATTATGAGCCCTGCAGCTCGTAAGTTGGCTCAAGAGAATAACATCAGTGCAAACGATGTGGCGGCAACCGGCAAAGACGGTCGCGTCACCAAAGAAGACATTTTAAATCACTTAAAAGCACCTAAAGCTGAAGCGGCTCCTGTAGCAGCTCCGACTCAAGCTGCTGCTAAGTCTTCTCCTGCGGCGGCGGCTGTTCATTTTGATGCGGGTGATCGCATTGAAAAACGTGTTCCTATGACCCGTTTGCGCGCTACGATTGCTCGCCGTTTGGTCAGTGCACAGCAAAACGCAGCCATGTTAACAACGTACAACGAAGTTAACATGAAGCCTATTATGGAGATGCGTAAAAAGTATCAAGATCGTTTTGTGAAAGCGCATGGTGTTAAATTAGGCTTTATGTCTTTCTTTGTGAAAGCGGCTACTGAAGCTTTGAAGAAATTCCCAGCGGTTAATGCGTCAATTGATGGTAACGACATGATTTATCATGGTTATCAGGATGTGGGTGTTGCAGTGTCTACCGAGCGTGGTTTGGTAGTACCTATTTTACGTGATACCGATAGCATGGGCTTAGCAGAAATTGAAAACAGCATCGGTGATTTTGGCGTTCGTGCTCGCGATGGCAAGCTTGGTATAGATGAGATGCAAGGTGGTACTTTTACTATCTCGAACGGTGGGACTTTCGGTTCTTTATTGTCAACACCAATTTTGAATCCACCACAAACAGCCATTATGGGTATGCATAAAATTCAAGATCGCCCAATGGCGGTTGATGGAGAGGTGGTTATCTTACCAATGATGTATCTTGCGTTGTCCTACGATCACCGCATGATTGATGGTAAAGAAGCTGTTCAGTTCTTAGTTGCAATTAAAGACATGCTAGAAGATCCAGCGCGTCTTTTGTTAGATATTTAATAGGGAAGATACATGAGTAAGCAATTTGATGTTGTGGTAATCGGTGGTGGTCCTGGTGGTTATGTGGCGGCCATTCGCTGTGCCCAGTTGGGTTTATCAACGGCTTGTATCGATAAGTGGGTAAACAAAGAAGGTAAGGGTGTTTTTGGTGGTACTTGCTTAAATGTGGGTTGTATTCCATCGAAAGCCTTACTAGATAGCTCGCACAAGTATAAAGAAGTCAGTGAAAAATTTGCCTTACACGGTATTACTACCGGTGAAGTAAATATGGATGTACCCGCGATGGTACAACGTAAGGATCAAATCGTTAAAAATTTAACGATGGGTGTGGCGACGTTATTTAAAGCCAATGGTGTTACTGCATTAGAAGGCACAGGTAAGCTTTTAGCTGGCCGTAAAGTTGAATTTACCAACCATGCTGGTGTAACTGAAACAATAGAGGCCGAAAATGTCATTATTGCAACAGGCTCTGTCCCTGTTGAGATTCCACCGACGCCTTTAACTGATAATATTATCGTTGATTCTACTGGTGCGCTTGAGTTTACTGAAGTACCTAAGCGCTTAGGTGTTATTGGTGCTGGTGTTATTGGTTTAGAACTAGGCAGTGTTTGGAGCCGACTAGGCTCTGAGGTGGTTGTTCTAGAAGCTCAAGATTCTTTCTTGTCGATGGTTGATCAAGCTGTTGCAAAAGAAGCTAAGAAACTACTAACAAAACAGGGCTTAGATATTCGTATTGGTGCTCGCGTTACTGGTAGTGAAGTGAAGGGTGATGAAGTAACGGTTACTTATCAAGATTCAAATGGTGAGCAGCAAATTACCTTTGACAAGCTAATCGTTGCGGTTGGCCGTCGTCCATACACTGAAGGTTTGTTAGCAGGTGATAGCGGCGTGACAATGGATGAGCGTGGTTTTATATTCGTTAATCATTATTGTTCTACGGATGCTCCTGGTATTTGGGCCATTGGCGACGTTGTTCGTGGCCCTATGTTAGCCCACAAAGCATCGGAAGAAGGGGTTATGGTTGCAGAGCGTATTGCAGGTCATAAGGCTCAGCTTAACTATGACGTGGTGCCTTCTGTTATTTATACTCATCCTGAAATAGCCAGTGTTGGCCGGACGGAAGAAGAGCTTAAAGCCGATGGTGAATCTTATAATGTTGGTATGTTCCCATTTGCGGCAAATGGCCGTGCAATGGCATGTACGGATACTGAAGGTTTTGTGAAGATCATTGCAGACGCTGAGACAGATCGTATTTTAGGCGCTCATATCATTGGGCCTAATGCGGGTGATTTGTGCCAACAAGTTGTGATCGCGATGGAGTTTGGTTCTAGTGCTGAAGACATTGGTATGATGGTTTTTGCTCACCCAACGACCTCAGAAGTGGTTCACGAAGCGGCTCTAGCGGTTAATAATGCTGCTATTCATAAAGCAAATCGTAAGCCAAAGAAAAAGTAAGGCAAGCAATTTAAAACTTGAAGCTGGTTGTAACCGGCTTTAGGTTTTAATGGATTAATCCAGTAATTATTTGGTACTAGCTTTGAATGCATAGCGTTTAATAATATGCGTATTGATCTGATTTTGTACAATTCAAGCGTATTTTAAGGTTAATTAGACGGGCTTAGACTTTAGTATAATTGACTTTGTTCTTGGCTAGTTGAATGATCAACCTACTCAATTTGACGGGATAATTTGAATGAACCTACACGAGTATCAGGGTAAACAACTCTTCGCTCAATACGGCTTACCAGTATCAAAAGGTATTGCCTGTAAGACAGTTGAAGAAGCAGTCGCTGCAGCAGATGAGATCGAAGGTGGTAAGTGGGTAGTAAAAGCTCAAGTACATGCTGGTGGTCGCGGTAAAGCCGGTGGCGTTAAGTTGGTTTCTTCAAAAGAAGAGATTAAGGATTTTGCTCAGCATTGGTTAGGCAAAAACTTAGTCACATATCAAACCGATGCAAATGGTCAGCCAGTAAGCCGAATTTTGGTTGAAAGCTTAACTGATATCGATAAAGAGCTCTATCTAGGGGCGGTAGTCGATCGCTCTAGTCAGCGTGTTGTTTTTATGGCGTCTACTGAAGGCGGCGTTGAAATTGAAACCGTTGCCCATGAAACACCAGAAAAGATTTTGAAGGCTGAAATTGATCCTTTGGTTGGTGCACAGCCATACCAGGGTAGAGAACTAGCGTTTAAATTAGGTCTTGAAGGTAAGCAGGTAAATCAATTTGTTAAGATTTTCTTAGGCTTAGCGCAGCTGTTTGTTGATAAAGATTTAGCATTGTTAGAAATTAATCCTCTGGTTGTTACAACAGCGGGTGATTTACATTGTTTAGATGCTAAATTAGGCATCGACAGCAATGCTGTTTACCGCCATAAAGACCTTCAAGAAATGCACGATCCTTCTCAAGAAGATGAGCGTGAAGCGCATGCAGCTCAGTGGGAGCTTAACTATGTTGCTTTAGACGGTAACATCGGTTGTATGGTTAATGGTGCTGGCTTAGCTATGGGCACCATGGATATTGTTCAATTACATGGTGGTAAACCGGCTAACTTCTTAGATGTTGGTGGCGGTGCAACTAAAGAACGCGTAATCGAAGCCTTTAAAATCATCCTGTCTGATGCAAACGTCAAAGCCGTTTTAATTAACATTTTTGGTGGCATCGTTCGTTGTGATCTTATCGCAGAAGGTGTAATTGGCGCTGTACAAGAAGTGGGCGTGACCGTTCCTGTTGTTGTGCGTTTAGAGGGTAATAATGCAGACCTTGGCAGAAAAGTATTGGCTGACAGTGGCTTAAACATCATTGCCGCAACAAGTTTAACCGATGCAGCAGAGCAATCTGTTAAAGCCGCTGCAGAACAGGAGGCTAAATAATGAGCATTTTAATCGATAAGAACACTAAAGTTATTTGCCAAGGTTTTACCGGTGCACAAGGTACTTTTCATTCTGAGCAAGCGATTGAATACGGTACGAAAATGGTTGGCGGTGTTACACCAGGTAAGGGTGGTCAGACTCACCTAGGTTTACCTGTATTTAACACGGTTGCCGAAGCTGTTGCCGAAACAGGTGCTGAAGCTTCTGTTATTTACGTACCAGCTCCATTCTGTAAAGATTCTATTTTAGAAGCGGCTAACGGTGGCATTAAGTTGATCGTTTGTATTACAGAAGGCATTCCGACTTTGGATATGCTGGATGCTAAAGTTAAATGTGACGAGCTTGGTGTACGCTTGATTGGGCCGAACTGCCCAGGTGTTATTACTCCTGGTGAGTGTAAAATCGGTATTATGCCAGGTCATATTCATTTGCCAGGTAAAGTAGGCGTTGTATCTCGCTCTGGTACACTGACTTACGAAGCTGTTAAGCAAACAACCGATTATGGTTTTGGTCAATCAACTTGTGTAGGTATTGGTGGTGATCCTATTCCTGGATCTAACTTCATCGATATTTTACAGATGTTCCAAGATGATCCAAAAACTGAAGCCATTGTTATGATTGGTGAAATTGGTGGCAGTGCTGAAGAAGAAGCCGCTGCTTTCATTAAAGCCAATGTGACTAAGCCAGTTGTTTCTTACATTGCTGGTGTAACAGCTCCTGCAGGTAAGCGCATGGGTCATGCTGGTGCAATCATTGCCGGTGGTAAGGGAACAGCAGATGAGAAATTTGCTGCTCTTGAGGATGCTGGGGTTGAAACTGTTCGCAGCCTTGCTGATATTGGCAAAGCGCTACAGAAAATTACTGGCTGGAGTTAATTCAGTTTAGGAATTTATCTAAGAAGGGCGCTTTATGCGCCCTTTTTTGTGCGTATAAACACCGATAAACTCATTAATTAAGCGATATTTTTCTGCTATTCGGGTTTTATCGCAAATCATTATAATGTATAAACTCGCCTCGTTAGCCAAAAGTTAACTGAAGTATCGGCCTTTGTATGATTGTATGAGAGCCATTTAGAACCACTACAAGTTTTCAAGAGCCATCAAGAGACCTGAGTTTCCTATGAATATTACTGCAAAGCAAAAAGCAGAACGATTTTTATCAGTTTTGCGACATTGCCAGCTTTTGGGTATGAAAGTTATTCAAGCAGATCAAAATAGTTTGCAAATGCTATTGCCTTATAACGAAGCGATTATTGGTAATCCGTTAATGGCAACCATTCATGGTGGAGCATTAACCACTCTTATGGACACGGCGTGTGGAACCGCTTGCTTTGTTGCGATTGACGGTATGGAACTTTGTCCAACTTTGGATTTGCGCGTTGATTACATGCGTTCTTCAGAAAAAGGTGAAAACATCATTGCCTATGCCAGTGTGGCAAGGGTTACTAAAAATGTGGTTTTTACTGAGTGCTTGGTTAAACAGGAGTCTGATAATCTGCTTATTGCTAAATGTAATGCTGCTTTCATGCGCATTGGACCTGAAATGACTCCCCCAGATTTTCGTAAAGTGGTAGAAACCGGAGATGCCAGTGTTTATTTAGGTACCGATCCTTTGGTAAAGCACGGAGGAAATAGTTTATGAGTTTTCAAGACATTATTCATCAAGCGCAAGTAAGTGGTGATTTTAAGCCGCTAATTGATAGTATCCCTTATGCTGGCTTTATTGGTTTAGAGTTTCAGCGTTTTGGTGATAACGTTATTTTTAAACTCCCTAAAAACATCGACAACATCGGCAACCCAATTTTGCCAGCAATTCATGGTGGTGTGATTGGGGGGTTTATGGAATTGTCGGCGGCCATTAATTTATTAATGTTTATGGATACCCCTTTAATGCCTAAAATAGTTGATTTTTCATTGGATTACCTGAGAGCAGGTCGTGATCAAGATACTTTCGCAGAATGCCAGATATGGCGACAGGGTAGCAGAGTTGCTAATGTTTCCATCACTGCTTGGCAAAATGATCGGGTTAATCCCATAGCCACTGCTCGAGCGCATTTCTTATTAGCTAAAAAATAGTTTTCACTCTGCTGCACTTGAATTTTTCTGTGTTGTCCCAATTTGTATATCAGGTTATTTAATTACCACTCTATTTAAAACGGTCGCTGTGATTGGTTCAATCGAGCGCCGTTGCTTAGTAACGATTGTTCAATTTTAGGAGTTAGAATGTCTGCAACACAAAAAGAAACAATGGGTTTTAAAACCGAAGTTAAGCAATTATTGCATTTAATGATTCACTCATTGTATTCGAATAAAGAGATATTTTTACGGGAATTGGTTTCAAACGCTTCTGATGCCTGTGATAAATTACGCTTTGAGTCTGTTTCAAACGCAGACTTGTATGAAGGTGACAGTGATCTTGCTATTCATATTGATTTTGATAAAGAAACCAACACGGTAACCATTGAAGATAATGGTATCGGTATGAGTCGCGATGATGTTGTTAATCATTTAGGGACGATTGCTAAATCTGGCACCTCGGACTTTTTAAGTAAATTAAGCGGTGACGAAAAACAAGATTCACAATTGATTGGTCAGTTTGGTGTTGGTTTTTATGCTTCTTTTATTGTTGCAAAAGATGTCATTGTTGAAACTCGACGAGCAGGTTTAGCGGCTGATAAAGGTGTTCGCTGGCAGTCTCAAGGTGAAGGCGAGTTCAGTTTAGAAGATATAGAAAAAGCGACTCGCGGTACGCGTATTATCTTGCATTTAAAAGATGATGAGACAGAATTTGCAGATAGTTATCGCCTGCGCACACTGATCAAAAAATATTCAGATCATATTGCTATCCCTATCTATCTTCCACAAGAAGTTAGTAGTGATGATGCCGATGGTGAAAGCAAACAAATTCCAGAAGCTGTTAATGATGCTAAGGCGTTATGGACTAAGCCCAAAACCGAAATCAGTGATGAAGACTATAAAGAGTTTTATAAGCATGTCTCACATGATTGGCAAGAACCTTTAGCGTGGTCGCACAACAAGGTAGAGGGTAAACTTGATTACACCAGTTTATTGTATATACCTTCTCAAGCACCTATGGATCTTTGGAATCGGGATGCTGCAAGAGGCCTTAAATTGTATACTCAGCGTGTGTACATTATGGATGAAGCAGAACAATTCTTACCGCTTTATTTACGTTTTGTGAAGGGCATTTTAGACTCGAATGATTTGTCTCTTAACGTATCACGTGAAATTCTTCAGCAAGACAAAAACGTCGACTCGATTCGCGCAGCTTTAACTAAGCGTGTGCTTGACATGCTGACGAAAATGGCCAAAAAAGACGAAGAAAAATACGCGAAGTTTTGGTCTCAGTTTGGTGAAGTGCTTAAAGAAGGTCCAGCTGAAGACTTTTCCAATAAAGAGAAAATTGCAAACTTATTCCGTTTTGCCAGTACTAATGGCGAAGGCGATAAGGCGACAGTTTCTTTGGCTGATTACGTAGGCCGAATGAAAGAAGACCAGAAGAAGATTTATTATGTGACGGGTGAAAACTTTGATGCTGTTTTCAATAGTCCTCATTTAGAATTCTTTAAGAAAAACAACATTGAGGTGTTGTTGTTAACTCAGCGTGTTGATGAGTGGATGATTAGCCATCTAGGAAACTTTGATGAAAAATCATTCCAAGACATCACCAAAGGTGAGTTGGATCTAGACGAGTTAACTAACGAGGAAGAAAAAGCCGCTGCGGAATCATTAGCTGAAGAAAACAAGAGCTTAGTCGAGCGTATTACAGCTGCCTTATCGGGGGAGGTTAATAAGGTTCGAATTACCTCTCGCTTGACCGATTCACCCGCTTGTTTGGTGGTGGGGCAAAATGATATGAATGATAATTTACGTCAAATGTTGGCGGCAGCTGGTCAAGAAGTACCGCCAGCTGAAACCACCCTTGAAGTGAATCCTAAACACCCATTAATTGCAAAAATGGATGGTGAGCAGGATGAAGCACGCTTTACAGATTTAGCTCATGTTATTTATGGTCAAGCGCAGTTAGCGCAAGGCAGCCCATTGCAAAAGCCAGCAGAATACGTTGCTAAACTAAACAAACTGTTGCAAGACTTAATGCAATAATTCTTTTTAATCATGTTGTTATAAAAAGAACAGCGCTTCGGCGCTGTTTTTTTATTTTTTATTGGTAACTGCAGTTTTCGCAAAGTTTGTAGCATCTGTTATGATGCGTAAAAAAATTGGGTTTAAAAATTATGAAAAGTGTAAATGCTGTTTTTTCTAGCTTGTTGCTATTAGCAAGTGCGCAGAGTTTTGCCGGTGGCTCATTGGATTTAAGTTTATCTAACTATTCTGCACGGTTGGAATACGATGCGACTAAGGTAGGTTCGGGTCTGCATGTCAGTGCCAGTGTTCAGCACAATGAACAAGATGGTGAGTTGATTGCTTTAGGTTTGCATGTGGTTGATGTGCGTGAACCGAATAGTCCTTTATATTTAGGCGTTGGTGCTAAGCTGTTTGGTTTTCAAAATGACTACCTAGACGGCGGCGCTTTAGGTGTGGGTGGTTTTTTCCGTTATCAAATTCCTAATGTTAGCGGTTTAAGCACAGCAGGTTATCTTTATTATGCACCGAAAGTGGTTTCTTTTGATGATACAGAAAACCTAACTGATGCTGATATCCGTTTGCAGTACGGCTTGTTACCCACTGCGCGTGTCTATATGGGTTATCGTTATAGTGCTGTTGATGTTGAAAAATACCGCGACACAATTAAGTTAGAAGAAGGTATTCACTTTGGTTTAAAGGTTGATTTTTAATGGCCGAATGGTTGAGTCAAACAAACCAAAAACTTTATCAGGCGCGTCTTTTGTTAGATGCGCTTGATGCATATGAAGTGTCTAACAATTCTCCAGCGGCCATTATTTCGGCGCTGCAGGAGTCTGTGTTGTTTCAGTTGATGTTGGCCTATCAATCTTATCTTCACGAGATTGCCGAAATGGCTCAATGGCGTGAGAGCGTTATTTCTTTAACGCAACTCATCGATGATGCGCCAACGGTTACCGGAGAAATGAGAGAGTTAAAAAAACTTGAAGAAGATGATTTTGGTTGGTTGTGTCAATTGCTAATGGCTTTCCATCAATGCGGTGATAAAAATTCTGCAGCTGTTAAAACGGTTAACAATCCATCGATCATTAAAATTCAAGACACAGCCTCTGCGTCCTTACCATTAAGAGATTGGTATGATCGTCTGATCGATTTGATCGATTTGCAACGCAACAATCGCCAAGAAAGTTAATTTTAGAATACATAAGTGAGTGCCATGGCCGATTTTTTTGAGATTATTGAGCTATCAAATGGTGACATTGGTTTGCGTAAAGCAGACGATGAGTCAGCAGAGATGATTGTAACGATTCAATTTTCACCCGATGCTAAAGAAGGTTTAAAAAATCATTACGTTGAAGTTGCCCACGCAATGATTGAAGCGGGTATCCATAAAGTGGGTGAGTTGTCTGGGCTAGAAGTAGAGCAAGAACAAGTGATGACAGATCCACAAACCCCAGATTTAATTCATTAACATTGTGATATTAAATAATTAATGCCTGAGTATGCAGGCATTAACAAAAAATTTATTACCTGCGTCTTACGAGCAGGGCGTGACTATTGCCTTTTTTAGCAGCGGCTTCCAGTTCTGCCAAGTCTTCTACTGATATTTGATCTGGCCATTCAATGATTAAATGCCCGGTTCCTGCCGCGAGTGCTTTGCAGCAAACTTGATGAAAACACGCTTTCTCTGCATTAATATGTAGTATCTGAGCAGTATCAATACCCAGTGATACAGCCCAGTGACGGTTAATAGTGGGTTCATCGGCAATCCACATTAGCCAGCGTTTATCAATCGACATTTGGCTGAGAATTGGCAGTAAGTACATGGGCTGTAATGCACTGTCTGTAGCTAAAATGATTTCACTAATACCAGCCTGAGTTGCGCCTGTTTCGTGGTTGAAAGACTTGTTGTTGTCTTCATCTAACGAAAGGTTAAGCGCTAGTTCAGAGTTTTTAATTCCAAGTGATAGCTGACGCATATTAAATTCCTTGTGGTAAAAGCAAGCTGTTTAACGCAGTCTCACTGTTTGTCAATTTAGATATTAAGAGGTTAATGCTGGCGGCGTATTACACCGACATACAAACCTTCAATGGCAAAATTTGAATCTTTTAAGTTTACTTCTATCGGCGAGAAACCGTCGTTTTCTGGTAATAAAGTAACTTTGTTACGATTTTTTTGATAACGTTTTACGGTTACTTCGTCTTCAACTCTGGCAACAACGATTTGACCATTGCGTGCGGTTTCTGCTTTATGTACAGCAATTAAATCCCCGTCCATAATGCCTACATTTATCATGCTTTCGCCGTGAACCTCGAGCAAAAAGTCAGCACTGGGTTTAAACCAGTTTGCAGGGATTTCACAATAATCTTCAACATGCTCTTGTGCCAAAATAGGTTCGCCTGCGGCAACTCGGCCAATAATGGGTAATCCCATTTGCTGATCTTCGACTATACGAATACCGCGTGAAGCCCCTGGCATCATTTCAATAGCACCTTTTCTGGCTAATGCTTTTAAATGTTCTTCTGCTGCATTAGGTGAACGAAAGCCAAGTTGTTCTGCTATTTCTGCACGTGTTGGGGGGTAACCAGTTTTAACAATCGCACTTTTAATAAGATCAAGAATTTCTTGCTGTCGTGCGGTTAGTTTAATCATGTTTCTACCCCGAAGCTTGTTTTATAGTGTTTATCTATACAGTGGGTGTGAATATATACAGTGTTTTTGATGCTGTAAAGTCCCTTTTGTGCTTTTAATGCAAAACTATTCTTATTTCTGGCAATCCGTTACTTGCACTAATAGTGTTTAAAACGTATGTTTGAATTTCATTAAATAGTTAATAGAGTAGTTATGGCACAGAAAGATACCGTTGAGCGCATTCTCGATGCCGCGGAAGATTTGTTTTCTGAAAAAGGATTTGCCGAAACGTCGTTACGTAATATTACGACCAAGGCTGGGGTTAATTTAGCAGCGGTTAATTATCATTTTGGTTCTAAAAAATCCCTAATACAGGCAGTGTTTGCACGATATTTGACGCCCTTTAGTGACCAATTTTCTTCTCAGTTGGACCTTATTCAGCAGCAGGAGCGAACCCCTGAGCAACTGCTAAAATTGTTACTGATAACGTTAACTAAGTCTGGGTTAGAAAACCCTGCTAAGTTTGCGGTTTTTATGCGTTTATTAGGCTTGGCCTATAGCCAAGGCCAAGGACATTTAAGAAAGTTTTTAACCAGCGAGTATGGCGATGTTTTTAAGCGCTATATGAAAGAGATTAATCGTATTACTCCGCAATTGACACCGGTTGAGAGATTTTGGCGTATTCACTTCATGTTGGGGGCTGCGGTTTTCACCATGTCGAGTGTTGATTCTTTAATGGCCATGGCTGATCACGATTTAGGTATTGAGTCACAGGTTAAAGATGTTGTTGGTCAATTGATGCCTTTCTTGGCGTCGGGTTTAATGGCTGTTGAAAACGATGAATCCTAATTTTCCTTATATAGAAATATCAATTCAAGATCAGCTATTGCGTTTGTTTAAAGCAGACGCTGTTGTCGAATACTCCATATCAACCTCAGCATTAGGGCCTGGTCAACAAAAAAACTCTAATCAAACTCCTCTTGGTTGGCATGTTTTGCGGGCCAAGATAGGACATAACGCTCCTTTAAACAGTGTGTTTGTAGGTCGTCGATTGAGTGGTGAGATATACAGTAGTCAGTTGGCGGATCAGTTTCCTAGTCGAGATTGGATTTTAACGCGTATTCTTTGGTTAAGTGGCTGTGAAGTGGGTCGTAATAGGCTCAAAAATGTAGACACCATGCAGCGCTTTATTTATATACACGGCACGCCTGATACAGAGCCTATGGGTGAGGCAAAGTCTCATGGTTGTATTCGCATGCGTAATAAGGATGTTGTTGAGTTGTTTGATGTGATCGCTGTAGGTACGCCTATTTGGTTACAAGAATCAACGTTTGCGAGGATTTCATGTCGATCTGTGTAATGGCTGATATCTCAGGACTCTCGCTCTCTAAAAGTGATAAGGTTTTTTTATCACAGCCAGAAATCGCGGGTATTATTTTATTTTCACGAAATTACGATAATCCAACCCAATTAAAGTCTTTATGTCGCGAGTTAAAGGCCTTAAGACCTGATCTTTTAATTGCAGTTGATCAAGAAGGGGGGAGAGTTCAGCGTTTTCGAAAAGGGTTTTTATCTCTTCCTGCTATGCGGTCTTTGGGTGTGGCCTTTGCTTGCAACCCTAAAAAAGCTTTGCTACAAGCTCATTCTTTGGGGTGGTTAATGGCTGCAGAATTGATCCATCACGGTGTTGATATTAGTTTTGCTCCGGTGTTGGATTTGGATTTTGGGCGATCGGATGTGATTGGTGATCGCGCTTTTGCCAGAGAGGCTGAGGATGTTCAGCAATTAGCGGCTGGTTTTATTGACGGTATGCAAGATGCGGGTATGAGTGCGACAGCCAAACACTTTCCTGGTCATGGTTTTGTAAAAGCTGATTCTCATCTAGAGTTGCCCACCGATGAACGCTCTTTAACAGAGTTGCAATCGCAAGATATGTTGCCATTTAAACAGCTTATTGAGCAACAAAAATTGGCGGCTATTATGCCTGCTCATGTTGTTTACACGCAGGTTGATCCTCACTTTACGGCTGGTTTTTCATCTTTTTGGTTGCAAGAAATTTTACGTAAGCAAATGGGTTTTGGCGGCTTAATTTACAGTGATGATCTTTCAATGGCCGGTGCTGCAGCTTCTGGCAGCCCTGCAGAAAGGGCGATTAAGGCACAACAAGCTGGTTGTAATGTGTTGTTAATTTGCAATCAGCGTGAAGCTGCGCAAGAGATTGTTGATACGGTAAGGCAGCAGGGTTGGGCATTAACAACTCTTCAAAATATGCAAGCACAGTCGCTAGTAGACGCTGATCAAACAACCATTGATGCTGATCTTTATCAAAGCCAATTATGGCAAAATCATTTAGCGCTATGTTCAGATTTGTGGTCTCAGTGAGAAGTATTAGCAGCATTATATTGTAAAGGCGAACAATGAAAACAATAGCAATTATTGGTGGGACCGGACTCACGGAGTTTTCAGAATTAAGTAATGTAAAGTGTCATGCTCAGGAATCTAAGGTGTTAGATTTAGGTTTGGGTTGCCCAAGCTCCGCTATAACCGAAGCGGTTTTTAATGGCACTCGTTTGTTATTCTTGAGTCGACATGGACACCCTAGAGCTTTGCCGCCGCATAAAATTAACTATCGCGCTAATTTATTAGCCCTACAAGCGTTGGGTGCTGATGAGATTATTGCGGTAAATGCGGCCGGGGGAATAAGCACTCATGCCGTAGCGGGTCATTTAGTGATTCCTGATCAGCTCATTGATTATACTCATGGTCGTGAGAATACTTTTTTTGATGGTGCCTTTCGTCCTTTAGATCATGTTGAATTTAGTTATCCCTATGATGAAGGGCTGCGTCAGCGAATTTACACTGCTTTAAAACAGCTCGCTTTGCCTTTGGGTTTTTCACGTTCGGGGGTTTATGGTGTGACTCAGGGCCCAAGGTTGGAAACCATCGCAGAGATCAGGCGGTTAGAGCAAGATGGTTGTGATGTAGTGGGGATGACTGGGATGCCGGAGGCGGTTTTGGCGCGGGAATTAGAGATTCCTTACGCCAGTGTCTGCTTGGTGGTTAATCCTGCTGCCGGAAAAACCAGTCAAGAAATTGCCCTTGAAGAAATTCATGCCGTACTGATTCAAGGCATGGTTGAGATTAAGCAATTGATTTTTCAAATTTGCGGTATCAACAGTTCTGAATAAAAGGATTGCTGTTACCTTGCAATCTCTTTACCTGTTCGTTTTTTTTGCATTCCCATGGTGTTGTTGGGTATTGTTTATTCCATGCCTGATACAAACGAGTATCTTGCTTGGATAAATTGAAATCGTATTGTTGGTGCATGTAAAGGTAGGCGCGAGCAATCGGTCCTCGTGCAGATTTGGGCGGTTGTACTTTACGTGATTTAAAGTCAACAACAAAGTCGCATTGGCCGTACTGATCTGCCTTGCCATTCCACTCACTAAAGCGGTAGTTGGAGCGGTCACCATTCACTTCCCCAATTGCGGGTACTAGATTGTGCATATCACCTTCCATTTGTTTAAATGTGGGGACTTTTTTGCAGGCTTTGCGACCGCCCTTTTGCCAGCATTGCATTTGGTGGCCAAAGTGCCAAGCAGGTACGATATGCTCCCATTCAATTCGTTTTGCACGGCGTTGTTGTTTTCGAACTTCATAACCACAGCTATTTAGCTCGGGTATGAGCTTTTTCCCTTGGTGGCGGTAGTCACAGCCACAATAAAACGTTTTTTGTTGTTGGTTTTGATAAATATTTGCTAATAAACGCTTGGCTTTAGAAAAACTAATTATCGCCCGATTGTGTGGGTCATCTTGCGTGTTAGAATAGCTTTCAGTCGAAAACGCCACCAGTAATAATAATAAAAAAGCATTTAACATCAGTAATCTAGGCTCTCTAAGTTAATATCATTAGAAAAATGACATGATATTAGCACTAAACTACTGATAAAAATCAAATTATCACATGCTTATGGCCGATTTATTCAACTCATAGAACGATAGCGAAAGACATGCATAAATTTTTATTAACGGTTACTTTTTTACTGCTAAGTATTGCTGCAAAGGCAGAAAATTTTACTGATATAAAGCAATTAGCTTTATTGTCAGCAGCCTCTTATCAAGGAGTACAATCCTTGCCAGTGACTCTCAATAAATTGGGTTATCAGTTAATACATCAAAATGATCTTGCGGGGACCGAGCTACGTTATTTTATTGCACGTTCAGCTGATGGTACTCAATTTATAGCCTTTCGTGGTACGTCAAATTTAGAAAATGCTCTGGTTGATTTGGATTTAGCCTTTGCAATCCACCCAAAGTTAAATGTGCAATTACATCAAGGTTTTGCGAATGCTGCGGCGGGTGCATTTGATGACATGAGCGAGCATCTTGATAAAACCCATGCGATTAGAACAACTGGTCACAGTTTAGGTGGCGCAATTGCCGTTATTATAGCGATGCAGTTGCAGCGTTCTGGTTATATGGTGGGTGAAACCGTGACATTTGGTCAGCCTAAAGTCACTAACTTCAAAGGTGCAAATACTTTTTCTGACTTGCCGGTTACCCGGGTGGTGACGCCTAAGGACCTCGTTCCTTTAGTACCGCCGTTAAGCCCACTGCAGTTACAAGACCTGGATATTTATTGGCATGTTGGTCGTGAAATTATATTGCTTGCTGATAATAAATATTCAGTGACCAGTGGAATTAAAAGTATGTTGCGAGCTACAAAGTTTATGTCCAGTGTGCCCGATGAAACTCACATTAACGCCCATCAAATGGCAACGTATTTGAGCCTCATCAATGGTAAATTAACCAATCCTCAGCTCGAGGCATACGATGCTGGCATAAATGTGTTTGGCTTTTCTCTAAACTAATACTTCTCTCTTAACTGTTTTTAACAGTTATTAAATTGTTATTTTACTGCCACTGTCATTGAGGTTTCGTTGGCTTTAAGTGCTTTACGGCTGATGTGGGAGTGGCGCAGTGAGTCCCAGCTGAACACAATTAACCCAAGCCAGATAAAACCAAAGGTAATGTAATCTTTCAGTTCTAGGGTCTCGTCGTATAGTTGAACCGCTAGAATGAACATTAAGCTTGGGCCAATGTATTGAATAAAGCCTATGGTGGTATATTGCAGTCTTTTGGCTGCGGCAGTAAAGCACAATAACGGCAAGGTGGTGACTACTCCAGAGCTGATCAACAGTAGAATTGTGCTAGTACTGTTGGTTTGGTAGTCAGAGGTTGCACTCGGTTCCATCACTACCCAATAGCCAACAGCTAATGGAAATAGTACTAGCGCTTCAATGGTTAAACCAGGGATCGACTCAATGTGAGTACGCTTATGAAGTAAACCATAGCAAGCAAAAGATACTGCTAAGATTAAAGCAATGTAAGGTACGGAGCCAAAGCTAACTATTTGGATAATGACACCGGTGAGCGCTAGTGCAACCGCAGCACCTTGGCGCTTTCTCAGGCGTTCGCCTAAAAACAAATAACCCATTAGTACGTTAATTAATGGATTTACATAGTAGCCTAAACTGGCTTCGAGCATATGGTTGTTGTTAATAGCCCATATAAATATTCCCCAATTTAAACCTAATAAGCAGGCGCTTAAAGCAAGCAAAGCAAATTGTTTGGGTTCTTTAATGATGTTGATTACTTTATGCAGTTGCCGAGAAAATAAAACAATAAGTAATAAAAAAACGACCGACCAAACTATACGTTGAGAGAGTATTTCTTGCGGTGCAATTGGTATCAGTTGTTTAAAATAGATAGGTGCAATGCCCCACATAATAAATGCGGCTAGGGCGAAAAGAAACCCAGTTTTCTGTTCTTGTGAGTGCATACGATTGGTCTTTTAAAGAGTGGTGAAAGCAAAGGACAAAGCTGTGGCGATACTAACATTTTTGCCAATAAAAGATAGCCATTCACTTTGTTCCTAATTGTAACTGGGTTGGGTATACTCAACGAATTATCAGTGTAATAGCGCCATCAATTTGGACGATCGTTAATGACATCAATTTCTTCAACAGCGAACCTTATTTCAAGTCCTGTTTCGAGCCCTGAATCTAGCTCTGAATCTAGCTCTGAATCTAGCTCTGAATCTAGCTCTGAATCTAGCTCTGTAGAGCCCGGTTCTCAACCACATTTTGTTTGCATTGGTGGTGGCCACGGTTTGGGCCGTTTATTGGTTTCTTTGCGTGATGTAGAGCAGTATTTAACCGGTATTGTAGCGACGACCGATGAAGGTGGTTCAACTGGGCGTTTACGCGAAGAGGCAGAAACCATTGCTTGGGGGGATCTTAGAAACTGTTTGTCGCAGTTATGTTCTCTTGATGGCATTGGGCAGCGTTTGTTTGAATATCGTTTTCAAACACAGGGCGATTTAGATGGCCATAATTTAGGTAACTTGGTGTTATTTGCTCTCGATCAGTTATCAGTAAGACCAACGGATGCCATTCGTGTAATGCGCGATATGTTGAACATTAAGTCTCACTTATACCCAATGGCTGATCGCCCAACCACGTTAATGGCAAAAACCCTTGCCTTGCCTGGACAGGAACCGAATATACTTGTGGGTGAATTATCGATTGATGATTCCGATGAAGATATCGACTATATGTATCTAGAGCCGAAAGTGAATGCTGAGCCTGAAGTCATCGCGATGATTAAGCAAGCCGATGCCATTATTTTGAGCGCTGGCAGTTTTATGACCAGTATCATGCCCTCGCTGTTGGTTGATAATATTTTAACTGCAATCAATGAAAGTACTGCGCCACTTATTTTGATTGTAAATATCAAAGAAGAAGAGTTGGGCGGTGGGCTTAAACTGACCTTCGAAAAACAACTGGCCCTATTAGAAAAAGCGGGGGTTCGTAAGCTCGATCATATTTTATGGCCAGAAAATCGTGAATTATTGGTGGGGCATTTTAATCAATACCCTATTAAGCAGGTGGATATGAAGCCTTGTGAGCGTGGTTTGCATAATGAAGCTGTGCTGAAAGCGGCCATCTTTGATTTGTTAGCTTAACCTTAACCTTAACATTGATCTTAACCAAAGACACACTCTTCATATTCGTCTAGCCAAAGTGGGTATTTTTCCATCGCTTTGGCGTATAAACGGGTTTGCATGTGTTGTTCTATCCAGCTACGCAATAACGGATAGGGGGCTTGTTTAAACCAGGCTTTATTGACCCGTGAAAACTGGCGGACAAAAGGGATTAATGCGTAGTCGATTAGGCTGGGCTTTTGCCCAATAAAAAAATTTTGCTCGGTTAATCTTTTTTCTAATTCAGCAATAAATACTTCACACTTTTGGCGTTCTTCAATTTCAGTGCCAGTGCGAAAGCGTTTCGATTTTTTATAAATCTCTAATTGCGGTTTGAATTCTTTATCGTTGCGCCTAGCTAGCTCTAGCATCTCAATAAGATTTTCTGGATTGTCTTTGTGCAACAAATCCTTAGGGTCATTTTGTTGCAGCGCCCAAACCATAATATCCAAACTTTCATCAATGACTTTAGAGCGGGTTGAATATTTGTTGTGCGCATCTGGAAAAACCAATACAGGCACAGTCCCTTTAGGGGATACATTGAGCATTTCTTCTGGTTTGTTTTTCATCGTGATCGCGCGCAGCATGACTTGCTGTTGTGCCATTAGCAAACCCATGCGTGCCCGCATAGCATATGGGCAGTGTTGAAGCGAATATAAAACGGGTAATGTATTATTCACTTCAAGCGTCATATTTAAAGCCCTTGGCGGTATTGAGCGTTGGTCGACAGTGTAACCATGCTATTTAACTCAGCTGCGGCTTCTTCTTTACCTTGTATAAGATTTTCAAAATGCTTAAGCAGTTGTGCTTTATCTTCTACCGCGGTATCGCCCGAGCCAATGTTGGTAAGGTCAATAAAGTACTCATCAAATAAATCGGGCAGGTCATTAATAATGTCGAGGTTTAAAAACTGCTCGTCATTATAAATGCTTGGGTAGCCGCCTTTTTGCTTATCAATAGAGTACTTTACTCCGCGAACACTTTTTATCGTTGTCGCTTTTTCACACTTCAACATGCAGCCATCTTCAATACTGGGTTTCTTACAGCCGACCGTCGGTTGGAAGAAGCATTGGCGGCTGGTCATCATCAGTATTGGATGATAAATGCTGTAGTACAATTTGAAATTATTAGGGCGAGCAATGTTTCTTAATTGTAGGCGGTTAATCTCATTAGACATGAAGGCACCTGCGCAATTAAGTTCTTCTTTTAACGTAAGCAGCGCATACGAATTAGTAGTGTTCATTAATGGACCGGCTACCCATTCAATACCCAATTCAAACGCCTTGTACGCGATTCCGGTATTGTTGGTTACGATGCGTTTGGGTTTAACCTGCTCAAGAATTCTAACGGATTCGATATAATCCTTACCGATCAAAACCGCAGGGAACCAAGGAATAAGTTTTGGGTTGGCTTTTAAAAGATCGATATGTTTATTACAGTTCTTTTTTAAACTTTCGGGTATTTTGAAGTACACGTCGGCATCGGTTAATTCACATAGGTGAAAATCTTTTTCATAAGCGATCAAGATCGAAAGGCTCGGTTTACCAGAGGCTTTATTAGTTTTATCTAAAGGCGGTACTTCAATATTGGGAATTACGTCGACAGAGTCGTTGAGTAAAAATGCTAACTGGTTTTTAAGTGTTGTTAGTTCTTTAAACGGAATGCTTAACCCTGTTGTAAAATTGTCGAAGCACATCTCAAGGGCGAATTCAGAATTATCAAAGCTCTTAAAACGTTTGGTTAATGTTTTTTCATCCAGTTCTGATTTTTCAACAGTTGCCAGTAAGGTGTCTGATTGCAAAGTAATAACTTTGCTATCTTGATTCTCATAATCATTAGTCGCGTTAGAGTCATCACCAACAATCGCTGTGAGTAATAGGGGCTTATTGACTGAGCCAGAAAATTCAATTTTAAGCGGCAGTTTGGCCGTACTTAAATACTGAATTTTATGTCGTAGTTCTGCGCCCAGAGCATTTTTATCGATGTACAGTTCATCTTTTGCTTCCTGGATCTGAGCTTCTTGAATTTGGACAATGGATATCGAATCGCTGCTTTTGCTGATCACCTGATTAACGGCATGCTGAACGCTGTAATCACGAGGGTTGTCGATGAACATGTCTTTGGTCAGGTTGCCTTGCAAAAACGAGTTGGTGAAGTCGCGATTGAATACTTTATACAAATTAGAATCGTCGGGGAGTAATTTACCGGTTTCAATAAACCCATCAATACCTTTACGCCACGTATCGACTACCGTGTAAACGTAGTGAGCACCTTTGATTCGACCTTCGATTTTTAACGAATCAACCCCGGCCTCTACCAGTTCGGGTAGATCAAAGTAGGCGGAGTTATCTTTTAAATTGAGTGGGTATTTATTACCTGTGGCGGTGACTTCGTATTCTTCGCGACACGCTTGGCTACAGCGACCACGGTTGCCAGAATTCCCCACACTGACCGAACTTGAATAACACTGGCCCGAGAAAGCAATACACAGTGCCCCATGAACAAACACTTCAGTCAGAATCCCCAAGTCATGCGACAGTTTAGTCATAGACTTAATTTCGCCCAGATTCAGTTCGCGGGATAAGTTAACGCGGGATGCCCCAACTTTTTTTAAAAAATGCAGTTGCCCTTCGTTGTGTGTGGTTAATTGCGTCGAAGCATGAATGTCTAAGGTTGGAAAATACTTCTTAACGAGATTAAACATGCCAAGGTCTTGCACAATAATGCCATCAATACCACTGTTCACTAACTTGTTGAGTAGCTTGAACATGGTGGGCAGTTCTTGCTCAAGAATCACGACGTTCAGGGTTAAAAACACTTCGCAATCGTATTTATGTGCTAGGCGTAAAATGCCAGTAAGATCATCATAGGATAGATTAGAGGCGCGGTTGCGCGCGTTGAAGGTGTCAAGCCCGCAATAAACGGCATTAGCACCGGCAACAATCGCGGCTTTAATGGCTTCAACATCGCCACCTGGGGCTAACAATTCTATCTTTCTTTGCATTTGACTCACTGATTTACTGTGCTGATTCACGGTTATAAGCAACTTATAATTTTGAGGGGCGATTTTAGCGGTATCCTTGCTTGATTGCTATGATCAATCAATTTTGCTTTTATTTGGGCATAAATTTTTAAGATTAGTCTCAGTTAATTATTTTAAAGTTCTAGGGTGAAGTTCTTACGAAAGTCACGGAATTTTATTCCTTGTTTTAATAAGCTTAATTGCACCAATTTACTCAAATGAGAGTGCAGTAATTCAAGGTTGTTTAAGCTTGTTGTGGATTTTTCTAACGGTAAAGGGGCGGGCTTAAAATAACATTGGACTATCAAACTGTTGGGGAAATTACTCCAATCAACCTCATAGCTAAAGTGGCTAAACGCTGGTTCTTCTCTCAGTAAAGGATCGGCTTCGGCTAAAGTGCTGGCGTGTGCTAATGCTTTACGAACATTGTTGTTGAGTTTAGTCGTTACTTTATTCAACAGATTTTCCAAGGTGCTGGGTTTAATAAAAGTAGGGCTTAGTAAAAAGGCCGCAAAAGCAGCCTTTATGAGATATCTATCAAAAAATATACTTAAAACACATTAAACAAAATACTATCTATGAAAAATCAAAGCACCATGTCTTTGAGTTTTTTTAGTGGCAATACTTTTACTTTGGTACTGGCCGGTTTAGCAGCGATGTCCATTAGTTCGCCAGGTTTGAATGGATTTGGAACATTTTTGCGAGCCTTTTGAGCAGGCTTTTTTACTGTTTTTACCTTTAACAGCCCTGGTAAGGTAAATTCGCCAACCGCGCGTTTTTTGATGTGGCGTTCAATGATGTCACTTAGCTCGTCAAGAACATTTGCGACGTCTTTTTTACTCAGTTCAGTTTTGGCGGCTAGTTCATTTAATAATTCGGTTTTAGTATATCGCTCTCTAATAGCCGTTAATTTTTTAACAGGTACTTTTTTTGCTGGAGGTTTCTCAACAAGTGTTTTCTTTTTAGCAACCATGGTAAGTCCTTTCATGGAAAATAGAGTGATGTAAGCGGTTGATAATATTACTAATCTAACCATTACTATGCTTACATCTACTATATTTAGAACATAAAAATGAACCACGCAAGCACAAATCCCTTTTTATTTACAAATTTAACAATTTGTTGCTAAAAGTAATAAATCATTACTAATTAGCGTAATTTTTTTAAGATATAGCTAAAAATTGAAGTATATTTTTCTGGAAATAAGCGTTGGATTTTGTCCATTAAGTTGGCATCTTGGCCAATTAGAATGCGGTGTTTATTTTTGCGTATACCATCCAAAATTACGCTCGCTGCTTTAATAGGGGTTGTTCTTGCGGCCTTGTTAAATTCTTCGATTTGTTGGCTATGAGTTTGTTCACCCATCATCGACGTATGCATACGCCCGTTGGCAACGATACTGGTTTTAATTCCACCAGGGTGAACGCAACTAACAAATAAATTGCTGTCTTTTACTTCTTGGCGAAGTGATTCAGTAAAGCCTCTTACGGCAAACTTTGATGCATTATATTGAGATTGTGTTGGCAGGGCGATAATCCCAAAGATACTCGATATATTCACAATGGCCGCTTCTGGGCGCGTTAGTAAATGCGGTAGAAAGGTTTTTGTGCCATACACAACACCCCAAAAATTAATGTTCATGACCCATTCAAAGTCATTGTAGCTGCAATTATTAACCGTTTCTGCAAGGGCGACACCGGCGTTGTTGAATAATAGATCGGCATGTCCAAATTCTTCGATCACTTCATTGCACCACGCTTCAAACGCCAAGCGATCAGATACATCGAGTTGCGTGATGGATACGCTGCCATTGCCCTGCAGGCTGGCTTGAGTGTCTTTTAAACCAGATAAATTAATATCAGACAGCGCAAGATGAGCGCCTTCTAAGCTGAGTTGCTGTGCGAGTGCTCGACCAATACCCGAGCCGGCTCCGGTAATTACAGCCACTTTGTTAGCAAACGATTTCATAGAGAACCTTTGATGTCATGTAGATTTAATTTTTATTATATTTTTTAGTATGTTTTTTAATGTGTTTTTGTTGTGAATTACTAATGAGAGAAAAACAGAGAAAAAAACACGTCATTATTTTCATAGATTACCTGACCTTGAAGGCTGAGCAAGGTGTATTTGTGCCGTATGCGTTGGCTAACACGAAGCAATCTTTGTCTTTATGATGCATATTTTATGTTTTTGATTGCATTTTTTCTTAGTTATTCAAAGAAAGTAAGGCAATCTTCGCGATCAAGTATCGGCAATTGCGTGAAAATCGGTATAATGCTCGGCTTTATAACTTTTAGTATTTATCTATCTATATATCTATCTATCTTTTTTAATGAATAGGATTAAGTAATGCGCACTCACTATTGTGGTGATATCAACGAAACCTCGATTGACGATACCGTCACTTTTTGTGGCTGGGTTCACCGCCGCCGTGATCACGGTGGGGTAATTTTCTTAGATGTGCGTGACCGTGAAGGTCTTGTACAGGTTGTTTTTGACCCAGATACGGTTGACGCGTTTAATGTGGCCGACAGTGTTCGCTCTGAATTTGTTGTTCAGATTACGGGTCGTGTTCGTGGCCGCCCAGAAGGCGCGACCAACGATAATATGCGTACGGGTAAAATTGAGATCTTGGGTAAAGAGATCACGATTTTAAACAAAGCGCAGACCCCGCCATTTCCATTAGATGGCTATACGGATGTTGGCGAAGATATTCGTCTTAAGTATCGTTATATGGATATGCGTCGTCCTGAAATGCAAGAAAAAATGCGTTTCCGTTCGAAAGTAAGTTCAAACTTGCGTCGCTATTTAGAAGAAAACGGTTTCCTGGATATCGAAACCCCTATTCTGACTCGTGCGACCCCAGAAGGCGCGCGTGATTATTTAGTGCCTTCGCGTACTCACGAGCACAGCTTCTTTGCGTTGCCACAGTCGCCACAGTTGTTTAAGCAGTTGTTGATGGTGTCGGGTTTTGACCGTTACTACCAGATTGCTAAGTGTTTCCGTGATGAAGATTTACGCGCCGACCGTCAGCCTGAATTTACTCAAATTGATATCGAAGCGTCTTTCATCGACGAAGAAGAAATCATGAACCTGACTCAGGGCATGATTACAGAGCTGTTCGAAAAAGAATTGAACGTGAAGTTGGGTGATTTCCCACGCATGCCATACTCTGAAGCAATGTCTAAGTACGGTAGCGATAAGCCAGACTTGCGTATTCCGCTTCAGTTAGTAGACGTTGCTGAATTCTTACAAGACATTGAATTTAAAGTATTCGCGGCCCCTGCAAAAGATCCTAAAGGCCGTGTTGCTGCATTGCGCGTTCCTGGTGGTGCTGAAATTAGCCGTAAGCAAATCGATGCCTACACTAAGTACGTCAGCATTTACGGCGCCAAAGGGTTGGCATGGATTAAAGTTAATGAAATTGAGAAGGGTGTAGAAGGTTTACAGTCGCCAATCATTAAGTTTATCGGCGATGACAATACCATGAATATCATGAAGAAGCTGGGCGCTGAAAACGGCGACATCATCTTCTTTGGTGCTGATAAAGAAGTGATCGTTAACGAAGCGCTGGGTGCGTTACGTTGCAAGATCGGTGAAGATATGGACTTGTATACGTGCAAATGGGCACCTATGTGGGTTGTGGACTTCCCAATGTTTGAAGAAACAAAAGACGGTGGCATTACTGCAATTCACCATCCATTCACGGCGCCTTCGTGCAGCCCTGAAGAGTTGAAAGCAAGCCCGCTAACAGCCTTATCTCGTGCTTACGATATGGTATTGAACGGTTGTGAGTTGGGTGGTGGTTCTATCCGTATTCATGATCAAGCCATGCAAGAAACGGTATTTGAAATATTGGGTATCAGCGAAGAAGAACAACAAGAGAAGTTTGGCTTCTTGTTAGACGCATTGAAATTCGGTGCGCCACCTCATGGTGGTTTGGCATTTGGTTTAGACCGTTTGGTGATGTTGCTAACCGGTGCTAATTCGATTCGTGAAGTAATTGCCTTCCCTAAAACTCAATCGGCTGCGTGTGCTATGACTCATGCCCCTGGTGTTGTAGGTAATGCTCAGCTGCGTGAATTGAACATTAAGTTGCGTGAAAAGCCTAAAGCTGAATAAAGGTTGAATAAAGGCTGACTAAAGCCAAAAAAAGTTAAGTGTTTTTTCATTTCACAAATAAAGCCAGCTTGCTGGCTTTATTTGTTTTTAGCTTTCGACAAATTAGCTTTCGACAAACTAGCTGTTTAATTAACACAAAAGATTCATTGGTGGGTGATTGTAAAGCAAATATCTAAAACATGGATGTTTTAGCTAAGGCTACAGGGACCGTATTTACGCCGTTTTGCGGCACAAGTACCCACTCATGAATCGTGATTCGGAGCTGACGTTTTTAGCTCTAAGTTTCTGTAGGGACTCATTCATTATGCAAGTACGTAAATTAACCACTGAAGAATTCGCCGCAACAAGAATTGGTAAGCCGACAAAAATCGAAGCGGGTGAGCCGTTATTTGATTTTTGGGCCTACGTAGAAGCGATTCCAGCTGAAGATTTTGGCGAATACGATTGCACCGCAGGCGTTGTTGGCTATGTGTATCGTATGGAAGAAAAATACGAGCATGTATTGATACAATCGCAATTCGCAGAAGTTGCTATGGCATTGGTGTTGGATTTAGTTAACAAAGAAGTCTATGGTCATCATCTATTAGACATTCGTAAACGCGGAAACCCAGTTATTTAATGAACACATTCGCATTCTCTATCGAACATTATTCTCTTGTGACTTATTGGCTAGGCATGGCAGCGGTGGCTGCGATGGCGGGTGCTTCTGTGCTTGAGTCGGGTGCGAAGCAGTTTGATTTATTTGGTGTAATTGTGATTGCTTTAGCGGCGTCACTTGGTGGTGGTTCGTTACGCGACATGCTGCTTGATCGCCCGGTATTTTGGATTGCCGATGAGCTGTATTTATTAATTGCGATTTTAGCAGCAGTGAGTGTGTTTTTTCTCGCCCGCTGGGTTTCAATGCCCGTGCGTACATTTCTGATTTTAGACGCTATCGGTTTGGCGCTGTTCAGTATTTTTGGCACAGGAGCCGCGCTGACGCTGGGTGCATCTTGGTTGGTTGCTAGTTTTATTGGTGTCATCACTGGTGTAATGGGGGGCGTTTTTCGTGATGTGTTATGCAACGAAGACCCTTGGGTTTTTCGTAGCCCATTGTTTGCAACTGCGTCTTGGCTGGGCTGTTGGCTGTATATCTTGATGATTGAATTTGATGTTGGCCCGCTGGTGGCCAACTTAATCGCCAGTAGCAGTATTTTATTGATTCGCTTATACGCCTTGCGCAAAGGGGTTAATTTGCCTCGTTTTAAAGAGAAAGAAAAACCAATTTAGTAAGGGATCTTAGACTGTTACTCGCTGTTTTAACGCGTAATATTCAAAACATTAATATTATAGGAATACAAAAATGAAAAACGTTGTTATTACGGGTGCCAACCGCGGCATTGGTTTAGAGCTTGCGAAACATTACCGTCAGCTAGATTATACCGTTATCGGCATTTGTCGTGAATCATCAGAAGAATTAGATGATCTGGCCGACATGGTTATTAGCGATATTGATGTACGTTCTGCAGAGTCTGTGGGAATGGTGGCGGAGGTTTTAGCCAGTACGTTAATTAACTCTGATTCTGGCCAGCAGATTGATATCTTAATTAATAATGCAGGGGTTTTTCTTAATGAAACTTTAAAACAAATGGATTTTGATAGCATTCAAACTCAGCTAGAAATTAATGCTATTGCACCTTTGCGTATCACTCATGCTTTTCAAAGTATGCTGTGGGAAGGCAGTAAAGTTGCGATGATCACTAGCCGTATGGGTTCTGTATCAGATAATGGTTCTGGAGCCTATTACGGGTATCGAGCTTCTAAAGCTGCCCTTAATGCGTTTGGTAAGTCATTAGCGATTGATTTAAAGCCTAAGGGAGTGGCGGTTGCTTTGCTGCATCCGGGTTTTGTACAAACACGTATGGTTGGTTTTAATGGAGATATTACTCCGACTCAAGCCGCTGCGGGATTAGCGCAGCGAATTGAAGAGCTCAATTTAGAAAATACCGGCAGCTTTTGGCACTCTAATGGTGACCTGCTGCCTTGGTAAGATCCATTTAAATTTTTATTTAGCCCGGGCGGCCATCTGTTCTGGGCTTTATTAAGATGCTGATGTAGTGATACAAAAAAATAGCGAAGGTAATTAACAGTAAGCCAATTGACAGTACGAACCCCATATTTGATATAACAAATATGCGCACAAGTGCAGCCAGCTGAATAAAAGTAAAAGCCCAAATCATTCCACGTAATGCTAGTATTTTGCGGCCAGTATGACCCAAGCCCACTCGCGCCATCATACTTACAATCATGCCAGTTAGACCACCAATGGTTATGGCGTGCAGCCAAGGCAGCGTTACGCTGTAAAATTGTGATAACGATAACAAACATAAGCCGACAATAATCCAAGCATAGGAAAGGTACAGTGACCACAGCATAGGCTCTTTGATGACCCCTGGTTTAAATATAATACTTAACGTGATCGCATGACTTACAGCAGCGATTATGGCGAATACTGCTATGAGTATTTTAAAGGTTGAAGAAGCGGTAGCAGATCCACTTGCATCGATTAAATTAGGAATAAGTACACTCGCAGCCATAATCGGAATCAGTACCCAGCTAGCAGACATGGATAAGGCTTTTAAGCCCTTGGGCATTGGGGTAACAGCAACCTGTAATTTTGCTTTAGTAAAAAAAGGCAATACTCGGCCACAAACCCATAAGGTCATTGCTGCCATCATTAACACTGCTATTTGCATAAGCAATGAAATATATTGTGGTTGCTGCTGGTACAGTATGTGAAATATTAATTGCACTAAGGCAAATGCGGTCAGTAATAGTACGAACGGCCAGTTATGTTTTTGGCTGCCTTTGCCATTGTCTTTTTCGCCATCAGCCAGTGTTTTTGCCAATCCTAAAGCAGCAAGTAAAGGTGTTGAAACATCTAGTAGTATAATTAACAAGGTTGGGGTTGTTGGAATTAGCCAAGCAATTCTTGCTAGCACCCAAGTGCATACCAACAGTTTAAGAAATCTTGCGCTGATTCCAGGTTGTGATGCCCAGTTACGCGAGGCAGTTAATAAGAACCCAATGGCAATGGCCTGTACAAAACCAAAAATCATTTCGTGGCTGTGCCATCCAATCCAGCCAGAGTAAGGTTGATACTGAGCTAAGTTGCTGGGTAAATTATTGGTTAATAACAATCCCCAGAGACTGAGTGCGAAAAATATAAAAATACTGGGAGTTAAAAAGAAAGGCCTAAAGGCAATCTGCCAAATAGCAGGCCCTAGTGCGTGTTGTTTTTGGGTTTGATGTGAAGTCATATGCTGCCAAAGGCTAAAAGCCACAGGTGTATCGTTATTAGGATTTTAAAGCGCTACTATATCACTTAATAATTGAGCTAATATGCGTCATAGATCAATTCTAGTGGTAAGTTATTTGCTAAACAGCCAATAAATGTTGCTGTGAGTTTTTGCAATCAATGAATTTAATTTTTTAAGAGGCATTAAGTGAATAACACCTTGGGGATTTCATTTTTATTGTGTGCTCTCATTGTTAGCATTAATAGCCATGCAAGCAACAAAAGCACCTATCATTCTACTTATTATTCTGTTGAACAAGACGTTGATCGATTCGAAGTCAAGCTCGTACCTTATGTCGATTTGGGCTTTGGCTTAAGTGTCCATGTATTACCCGATGCAGATGAAGGTGCGACTAGTCGTTTGCTGAAAACTGGATTAGGTATGCAGTGGTTCCCTTTTTTGAGCACTCAGTTAGGGTTATGGCATTGGAGTGGAGAGGGTGGGAGGGAGCGTAATGATGATGACAGCAGCAGTAAGCAACAAGCTTCGAGCGATAAGCAAGATCCACCGACGTTTGAAGGTCTATCGGCTTCTTTAGAAGTTGTCTTGCAGTTACCTTTGCAGAGTCAAAACTCTCAGCTCAGTTATGGGCCTTATTATAAATACGGTCGCCACTGTTGGTCTGGTGTCGTGTCTGGGTTGGTTCAGCCTTGGTCGAAAGAAGGTTGCTCGGATATACAAAGTGCTGGTTTTACCTTTCCAGCTAACAATAAAAGGTCTGCTGGGCTGGTTTTATTCTTAGAATATAGCCAATCCACCTTGGAGAATCTATCAAGTCGATCCGTTCAAATTGGTGCTAAATTACCCTTGTAGAGTGAATGACACATAGAAGTTGCTGATTCTTAAACGGTTTTTGTTGTTTTATGTAAAAAGCTATTAGGAAAAGCTAACTATTTGGTTAGAATGCACCCCATTATGATTTAGCCAAGTATGACTCTAATAATAATTCTCATTCTGGTTTAAGTAATTTCACTAATAATTGCTTCGGCTTTTTTTATGAGTGCTATGCTTTTTAAATCTAAATTCAAATTCCCTAAACTATTCCTTAAACTAAGCGAGTCTATATGCTTAATACCAATGAGCCATCTGCGGCTAATGTGTCTGAAAAAAATCCCATGTCGCTTTGGCTAGCTTTATTGCCTGTAGCCTTATTAATGATCATGCTGGGTGCTTCTGTTTATTACTTCTCTGACGATTCATCATATGGCGGTAATCAGATTGCATTACTACTAGCAGCAGCGGTTGCTTCTATTATAGGTATTCGCCATGGTCATCGATGGATTGATATTGAACAAGGTATCATTACGGGTATTGCCAATGCCATGATTGCTGTTTTGATTTTGCTGGTGGTTGGCTCATTAATTGGTACTTGGATGTTATCTGGTACAGTGCAAACGCTGATTTATTATGGGCTGATGATGATCAGTGAAGAGTGGTTTTATGCTGCAGCCTGTTTAGTTTGTGGTATTTGTGCGATGAGTATTGGTAGCTCTTGGACGGTTGCCGGTACCTTAGGTGTTGCTTTTATGGGAATGGCTGCTGCTATGCAGTTAAACCCCGCTATTGCAGCTGGTGCAGTAATATCTGGCGCTTATTTTGGTGATAAATTATCGCCTTTGTCTGATACCACTAACCTTGCTTCTGCGGTGACAGATACCCCATTATTTGTTCATATTCAAAACTTGTTATGGACGACAGTACCGAGCTTCGTTATTGCCTTATTCCTATTTGTTTTGATGTCAGGGGATGCTACCTCTGCTTCTGCCCAATCTATTCAAGATACCATGACGGGTTTAGAAGAAAACTTTAACATTGGTCTGCATCTTTTATTACCTGTGTTGTTTGTTTTTGTTTTGGCATGGATGAAAGTTGCTGCTTTGCCAACCATTCTTGCCGGTGCCTTACTGGGTGGTTTATTTGCAGTTATTTTTCAAGATCAATCACTGATGCGTTTTGTTGAAAGTGCTGGCTTTGCGGCAGGCCTTAGTGTGTTTGAGCAAAACTTATTAGCTGTTTGGAAAGTGTTATTTGATGGATATGTCTCTAATACCGGATTAGAAGGATTGGATGACTTGTTATCTCGAGGCGGCATGAGCAGTATGCTGAATACCGTTTGGTTGATTTTATGCGCAATGACTTTTGGTTCGGTGATGGAGCAAGTAGGTTTGTTGCAGCGTATCTTGAGTGCCATTATGGACTCTATTGAATCGACCACGGGTTTGATTGTAACTACTGTGTTTACGTGTATTGGTGCCAACATTATGACAGCTGACCAATACATTGCGATTGTTCTGCCAGGACGTATGTATAAGTTAGAATATGCCAAGCGCGGTCTAGCACCACAAAACTTGTCTCGTACCTTAGAAGATGCTGCGACAATGACGTCTCCTTTAATACCTTGGAATACTTGTGGTGCCTATATGGCGGGTACTTTAGGTGTGGCTACCTTGTCTTACTTACCTTATGCTTTCTTAAACTTGTTAGGCCCTATTTTATGTATCGCATTTGCAGTGACGCATTTTAGAATTATTCCATTAGAAACCGAAGAAGTGAAAGCGTCTTAGGCTGAGTGATCAGTCTTTGCTTAGAAAGCAAACTTTACACCGCTTGACCCAGTGTTTGCAGCACTCTGTGCAAGCATCTGTTAAAATCCTTTGTAGTTTATAATTACAAAGGATTTTTTATGTCTGATACCCTGTTATATGTCGTTATAGGGGCGTTACTTGCTTATGCATTGTACCGTGCAGTTGCTGGGACTTCTGGTAGCAGTGTGGCTGGCAATATTGAAGCGGGCGATGCATTTTTAGCTGAAAATAAATTAACAGAAGGTGTTCAAGAAACAGATTCTGGCTTGCAGTATTTGGTATTAGAGGAAGGCACTGGTGCATTAAACCCTAAGCCTAAGAGTAAGGTATTAGCCCACTATCATGGCACTTTAATTGACGGTACGGTTTTTGATAGTTCTGTTGATCGAGGTCAGCCATTAGAGTTTGGTTTAAACCAAGTTATTCGTGGTTGGACCGAAGGCTTGCAATTAATGGTAGAAGGGCAAAAAGTTCGCTTTTTTATACCGAGTAAGCTGGCTTATGGTAATCGTCCTGCTGGTAGTATTCCTGGAGGTTCGTTATTGATATTCGATGTCGAGCTTATCAGCATAAACTAATATCTAAGCCTTGGATGCGCATGCTTCTGTCAGCATAAGTAAATATTTTTCAGGCTACTTGAAATCTCTTACAGCGGCCGTATCATCAAAGACAGTTATAGTATTTAATACAGAAAAACAATTATTAACGGAGTGAAAAATGGATCAGGTAAATACAGGCACGTTACACCAAGTAACCAGTGCACAAACACAAAAAGTTTTAAGAAATACGTACATGCTATTGTCAATGACACTCGCATTCAGTGCTGTGACAGCAGGCATTTCAATGTCTATGAATTTGGGTAGTGGCACAGCAATGATTATGTCGCTAGCAGCATTAGCCTTAGTGTGGTTTGTTTTACCGCGCACTGCAAATACGGCGATGGGTCTGCCCGTTGTTTTCTTGTTCACTGGTCTGTTAGGTGCTGCTCTTGGGCCTATGCTGAATCGTTACCTGGCTTTGCCAAACGGTTCTGAGATGGTAATGCAGGCGCTAGGTGGAACAGCGATTATTTTCTTCTCGTTGTCTATTTATGTGTTAACAACTAAAAAAGACTTCTCGTTTATGGGTGGTTTTTTGTTTGTTGGCTTAGTTGCTGTCATTGTCGCGGCTGTTGGCAGCATGATTGCATCTTATTTCTTTGGCGTTGATGTGTCTTTGTTCTCGCTAGTGATCTCCGGTATAGTTGTATTGTTGATGTCTGGTTTTATTTTGTTTGATACCAGTCGCATCATTAATGGTGGTGAGACTAACTACATCATGGCTACTGTTGGTTTGTATTTGAGCATATACAACTTGTTCACGGCTTTGTTGCACATTATTGGCGCTACAAGTAACGACTAAATCATCGACTGTGATTTTGTTTTAATAAGCACCTGATTGAATGATTTTCTCTCAGGTGTTTTTTTTGTCTGTTGTTTAATGATTTTTGAGGCTTGCTCTAAATGCTTGATACCGGTTTATTACACAATCAATATTCTCAACTTAAACAACAATTACGTGATCAAGATGACAAGGTTAGTCAGCTACACAGCACGCGCTTGCATCGAGCTTTAAGTTGGTACAAGGCCGCATTAACTCAAATTGACGATCAGTGCTTAGATCAAGCGTTTATTAATTTATGGATTAGCTTTAGTGCCTGTTTTTATATAGAAGGCGAGGAGCCTATTGCCCCTTTTATCGAAAAAATTGTCACCTTAGATGAAGAACAAAAAGTATATGCCTGTTTGTGGCATGAATATTCTGGCTCGGTAAAGGCGCTTATTAAAAACCCTTATGTCTTTGCGGAGTTTTGGCGGGTGCATCGACTCGCGCAAACTCAGCAGGTAGCAAAAGACAGCTGGCGGCCTATTTTTGAGCAATCATCAGTTGAGGCATTAAATTTTCTGAGTCGTAAAAAAGTTGCGCCTTTGTTTTCGATTGTCCTAGATCGATTATTAGTGCTGCGTAATCAAGTTTTGCAAGGTGGAGCAACGTATCAGAGTCGTGTTAATCGCGGGCAGGTCTCAGATGGGGTCAATTTGTTAGCCAGCATAATGCCAATTATTATAAGCATTATGCTAGACCGTTCTGACCAAGAGTGGGGTGAAGTGGCTTACCCCGTTATTTCGGGGTTTTGATACTACATACGCTCCAGTGTATTAATCCCTAATAGATTTAACCCCTGTTTTATCGTTTTACCAGCCAGTGCTGCTAGGCATAATCGGCTTTGTTTTTCAGCTTCTGTGTCAGCGGCTAAGATAGGGCAGTGTTCATAAAAGCTAGAAAATAACCCTGCTACTTCGTAGATATAGCTGCACAAGGTATGAGGTTGTCCGCGACGCGTTAAGCGGTCTAGAATTTCAGGAAACTGCAGTAGCTTGTTTGCCAAGTCTTTTTCTTTCTCGCTGGCCAGTGTGATGTCGCCGTTAATGGTGTTCATGTCTAGACCTGCTTTGTCAAAAATACTGGCGACGCGGGTGTAAGCATACATTAGGTATGGTGCTGTGTTGCCTTCAAAGCTAAGCATTTGCTCAAAGTTGAATATGTAGTCTCGGGCGCGATCTTTTGATAAGTCTGCGTATTTAACAGCTGCAATACCCACTGATTTGCCGATCTTTTCCAATGACGCAGTATCCATGTCGGGATTTTTACTGCGCACTAAGGCAATGGCGCGTTCTTCCGCTTCGTCTAATAAATCAACTAATTTAACCGTATCACCGCTGCGAGTTTTAAACGGTTTGCCATCAGCGCCGTTCATGGTGCCGAAGCCCATGTGCTCAAGGCTTATTGTGTCGTTAGCAAAACCCGCTTTGTGAGCCAGTGCAAATACTTGGTTAAAATGCAGTGCTTGACGCTGATCTACAAAATACAAAACTCTGTCTGCTTTTAATTGTTGGGCACGATAGCGCACAGCAGCAAGGTCACTGGTTGCGTATAAGAAACCACCACCGGATTTTTGTACAATGATAGGGAGTGTTTCACCTTCTTTATTTTTGAACTCATCCATAAAGACACATTGCGCACCGTTACTTTCTACCAGTAACTTAGCATCGGCTAAAGCATCGACAATTGATTGTAGGTCTTTGTTGTAAGTGCTTTCGCCGCGCACATCTTTTGCGGTTAAGCTAACCCCTAGTCGTTTGTAAATCGCTAAGCAGTGCTGCAAAGAAATACTATTGAATTCTTGCCAGAGTTTGTTGCAGTAGTCATCACCAGATTGCAAGGCAACCACTAACTCGCGAGCACGGTTGGCAAATTTTTCTGATTCGTCAAAGCGTTGTTTGGAGGCACGATAAAACCCTTCCAAATCCGCCAAATCGAGGTCTTCGTCGTTATTTTGCTGCTCTTCCATGTAGGCTAAAAGCATACCAAATTGAGTACCCCAGTCTCCCACGTGGTTTTGACGAATTACTTGATGACCTTGAAACTCTAATGCACGCACTACAGCATCACCAATAATGCTGGAGCGGAGGTGACCCACATGCATTTCTTTGGCTAGGTTAGGTGAGCTGTAATCAATAACAACAGTTTGCACGTCGTTATCTGTAACAGTGTTAATGCCTAGGTTAGGTGCGCTAAGAGCTTTGCTGACTTGCTCTTCTAACCATGAGTTGTTTACAAAAAAATTGATAAACCCCGGACCAGCAATTTGTGTGTTGCTAATGCGTGGATCACTGGGCATGGTGGAGGTAATGCGTTCAGCGAGGTCTCTTGGGTTCATACCAGCGGGTTTGGCTAGCATCATGGCAATATTACAGGCAAAGTCACCGTGACTTTTATCTTTGGTGTTCTGCAAAACGATACGAGGGTTAACGTCTTCAGCAAGAACGCCTTGTTGTTTGAGAGTATCTAGGGTTTGCAATAAAAGTGCTTCGACAACCGATTTCATGGTACTACCTTTGTATGACTCATAACGAGTCCGCTGTAAATTTCTGTTGCGGATTTTACGCGATCGCAACGGAATTGTCTTGGCTCGTTTTGACTCTTTACAGCGGAAAGTATTACCCGTCATACTTAGGATTGTCTGACAAAAGGCATCTATTCATTTATTTAAGCAGAGAGGGAACTATGCAAGATTATTACAATAAAAAAGCGCAGGAATGTGAGATGTTGGTAGCAAAGTTACAGCAGCAGGTTGCGCGTATGCAGGTTGATGATTCATCTCAAATTCAGGAAAAAATGAAGAAGGTGAAGCGAGAGATGGCAAATTATAAAGCGGCTGTCGAAGCCGCTTCTTCGGATTGCTAGCAATAAAGGTAGATGATTTTTTGATTCCACGAGTTGCTATTAGCGAACTTCGCAAATAGCACCTTTGTGGATGCCTTCAAAGGCTTTGACAGTGATACTGCTAGAAGGATCTTCGTCGTGAAGCGTATTGGCAATATGTGCTGAAATGCATTCCACTGTGGTATCCGACGATATCATGTAGCAAGTATCCTGCGGTAAAGACAGTTTAAAGTGTCCTTGAGGAGCATCGTAAGCAAAGTGCATTTGCTGGGTTGTTTCATCAAGGCTGACTAAATCTTCTTCACTGCCTATGTAAATATCTGCCCAGCGATCAGCCCAGTTAGTTTCTAGATTGTTGTCACGTTCGCCATTGCGCCAAATTTGAATACGTGAGCGATGACCGTGAGCTATGCGCTGGCAGTTACCGTCGTGCTTTTTTAAACCATGACTATAGTGGTAATAGGCACCATTGATATCTTCGGCTTCGAAGGTCAATTGAATATGATCAAGGTTATCTGGGAAGGTATTGGCCAGCTGCTGTAATGACCATTGTGATACGGTGTGATCATTGATTTCATCGGTATCAATTAACGCAACCGCTTGTAAGGGTGCTTCCATAGTCAGAATTTGCTCTTTAGCAAATAACCAACTTAGGGTGATGCGCTCATTGGCGATCATGTAGGTTATGTTGGGTGATTGAGTCGGTACCAGCAATCTGTGATCTAACTGATCGTCTAACCAGTTACGCAGCACTTTTTTTACCAAGCCAAAATCCCATATCATACTGGTGGCATCTAGCCCGCCGTCTAGCAATGCTGACGCCAGCCAAGTTTCGCCCACTAACCCTCTTTTAGCGTCCAAGTAGCTAAAATCAACATTAGTAAGGTTGTCGACAAATAATTGCATGGGATTCTCTTAACCGATTTTAAAAGACGGCATTCTACCTGAAGTTGCGGTTGCAGCGTAGTGCTTGCCGCGTTTCTTGTTGGATTTATTGCTGGCATTTGGTGATATACTTGGCAAAATTTAATAAATTAAAAATTCTTTAGGACATATTTCTACAATATGAAATTTCTTGACCTTACTGATTTTGATCGTGCTTGGATTTTTCGTCATAAAGATTTGCCTTTAGACGAGACTACGAAGTCAGCAATAAAACCTTATACAGAAACTGTCTCCAATCAAATGTGGAACCAATATATCAGTCAGCAGGTAGGGCATTCCTCACAATTTTTACCGACCGATTGGCCTAGTAAAAAAAATACGTGGATGGGCAAGGGGGTCTGGCAAGACGCTTGGGAGTCAGAAGATAATGTTCTTCCTGAGTTATTGTTAGAGCACATAGATTGGGATGAGAATACCAATGTATTATTTTTCTATGACAGCGACCGCGTAGTAGAGACAACTTGGAAGGCATTTAAGGCAAGTTGGAAAAACTTTCTGTTTTTTGATGATGGGCCTATTTTACTGGGTAAAAAACGTAAACAAGCTGTACAGTTTTTACAAGATGGCAGTTTTGTTATTGGTCAGCGGCCAAGTTAATGTCTAATTTAACGACAAATTCTAACAACAGCTTTCTGAGTGCATTGTGGATGGTCGGAGCAATTTTTGCTTTTTCATTGACCGCCATAGCCGGGCGTGAAGCGACTCATGCTTTAAATGCCGAGGCGATTAGTATTTCTCAGTTGGTTTTTTTTAGAAACATTGTCGGTTTGGCTTTTGTATCCTTATTGATTTTTTCTCGGCGCAGCAGTCGACCTATTTGGCATGTTGATAAGCCGTTATTGACCTTGCATTTTGGTCGCAATAGCGCTCATTTCTTTGGCCAGTGGTGCTGGTTTTATGGCCTTTCTCTGTTACCTTTGGCGCAAGTGTTTGCCATTGAGTTTACTGTACCAATTTGGACAGCCTTATTTGCAACGGTACTATTATCCGAAAAAATTACCCAGCGCCGTACGCTTGCTATTGTATTGGGCTTTGTTGGTGTATTAATTATTTTACGCCCAGGATTTGTATCTGTTCCCGATGCTGCATGGGTAGTGTTGGCTAGTGCTGTTGCTTATGCCTTGTCCCACACGTTGACTAAGCGTTTGTCAGGTAAAGCCAGTGCGTTATCGATACTCTTTTATATGCATGTGATGCAGCTGCCACTGGCATTTTTGTTAGTTTGCTTTGATTTTGCGTTACCCCAAGGCATTACTTGGTTATTTGTAGTGATTACCGCCTTTGCTGCGATGGCGGCTCACTATTGTATGGCTAAAGCGCTTTCTTATGGCGATGCCATGGTGGTGATGCCTATGGACTTTTTGCGCTTACCTTTAATCGCTTTGCTAGGCATGGTGCTATACGACGAAGGCATTGATATTTGGCTACTTGTCGGCGCTGCAATTATGCTATTTGGCAATATGTTAACCCTAAAAGAAAAATCCGCAGCTAAATAGAGTAGTAATTTAGTTGGTTTTTGCTTTGTTAGCTTATTGATGCTGCACTTAGCCTATATCCGCTATTTTTCTTTGCGGCTGCTTTTTTTCTTACGTTTCTTTTTCGGGTAAAAGGCTTCTTCACCTTTAGGGCGAGAGCGAAAGCGCCGATGCATCCATAAATATTGTTCTGGGTGAATTCTAATAAAAGTTTCTAGTTGCTTGTTTAGCCTTGTTGCAGCGGTGATATCGTCATCTTCGGCTAAGCCTTCAAATATAGGAGAGAAACGAATACTGTAACGGTCGTTATCTTCTCGGAACTGACTCACCATTAATACCGTTGCCCCAGTGTCTCTGGGTAATTTCATGGCGGCCTTAACTGTGGCAGTTTGAATGTTAAAGAAGGGCGCAAATACCGAGCGGCGTGCACCAAAATCTTGATCAAAACCATACCAGACCGTATTGCCCTTCATTATGAATTTCGACATTTCACGTAATTCATATTTGTTAAATTTCTTATTGCTGTAGCGCAAGCGGTGTCGTTCAATAACGGCATCAAATAAAGGGTTGTCGTTTGGTCGATACATGTAATTGAAGTTTAAAATGCTGTGTACCATTGGACCTGCCAAATCCAAAATACTGAAATGCCCCCCAACTAAGATAACGCCTTTGCCGCGTGCTTCGGCTTCTTGTAAGTGTTCAAAGCCATAGACGTCAAGCTTATCCAGTATGGGTTTATGATCGCCCCACCAAGCAATAGTGGTTTCAACCATGCCTTTCATGTTTGCTATAAAAGATTCTTTTACCAGAGATTCTTGCTGTTCGGCGTTTAGCTCAGGAAAACAAGCTTGAATGTTGGTGCGGGTGACCAGTAAACGAACCCCTCCTTGTTTGTACATCATATTGCCTAAAAATGTGGCAAGTCCCATTTGTGCTCGATAAGGCAGTAAGGACATGAGGTACATAATGCCAATACCAACCCATGTTACCCAGTACTTAGGGTGTAAAAATTGGCTGTATCGATACTGGCTAGGAATGCGGATTTTTGGAGAATTCATTATATTTTGGTTAACACATAAAAAAAGATCACTCATTCTATTCTAAATTTAGACAGAGTGAAAACGATAGGAAGAGAGGAAAAAGTGAAATTATTTTTGGCTACAAGAAACATCAATAAAACACTTGCAAAGCTATCTTGCCTTATAAAACAGTAACTTAAAAAACCTGTGTTTTAATGACTGAATTCAACCTAAAAAATCAAGAGGGAGCAGCAAGAAAAAGGGCTTGATTTTATCGACTAAATCGCAGAAAGTGCGCGTCCTTTTTTGCGCTTTCACCATCACATTCACATTGAGCGCTATATTGATCGAGTATTTTTAAATGAACAACGCGTTAACCCAGCAGCAAATTGAAACCGTCTCTAATATGAGTGAAGAAGCTTTGTACCATTACTTCATTGAGCAAACGGTTGCGCGTCAGCAGGTTTGGGGTTTACGCGATGAAGATGGCTTTGTTCAGTTGGGCACCAGTGATCAGGTGTGTCTACCTGTTTGGCCACATCAAGAACTGGCGCAACAATGTGCTATGGACGAATGGGAAGGCTGTGAACCAGTGGCGATTCCGGTTAAATTATGGGCAAGTCACTGGTTGGCAAATATGAATAAAAAAGGGGCCTGGTTAACTATCTGCCCTAATGAATATGATACTTGTTTGGTGTGTGAGCCGCTGGACGTGCAGCGTGACACTTTATGTGCAATGCCAGTCGCTAACGATGTGAGTCATTAAATACGGTGTTTAACAGCTATGGGTATTCATTGCCCAGTAGCTGTTATGAGCCATTTATAAAGCTGGCTATTCACTAGAATCTGGCTTTTCAAACATTGCGTTGGTTTTACCTTTAAACGCACTAGCAAAAAGTTCTTTGTGATTGGCAATTAAGTGGCCGATCTCCTCACATTTATCATCATCTAAGCCTTTAACATTGTGCTCGATAAAGAAACTCACCGCTTCGGCAAGCTCTAAAAGTTTATCGTATTCATCGGCTTCTTTTTTGCTAGTAAATGTTTTACTGGTATCTCTATCTGACATATATAAGGTCACCACTGCCATGGGTTTACTCCTAAAGTAATACTGTATGGGTGAACAGTAGTATTATCGTGGCAGCGAGTCAAGAAAATGATTGGCTATAAACTTAAATTAATCAGGGTTATGATTCTTACAAGTTATGTAATGTGATGCTGTACAGTGGGGTTAATGATTTGTTTGATCAAGATGTGCTTATTAATACGTTTTGCTTGTTGTGGTTTTTTGTTTGTTGGATTGGCTATACCTATTACGCAAGAAACAAGGCTACAAAACGATCTTGCTTGGCATCAGAGCTGCACAATTATCGAAAGTACTGGATGCAGCGGGTTATGATTCGCGATAATCGAGTAGGTGACGCTGCACTGATTGCTAATTTAGAGCGTAATGTGAGTTTTTTAGCATCCACTTCGATTTTAATTTTAGCCGGCTTGTTAACGGTAATCACAGTGTCTGAGCAAACATCGGCACTGGTTTCTCAAATACCTCTCACTGCCCATGTAACCCCGCAGTCAATTCAATTAAAAGTGGGCTTGCTGGTGGTTATTTTTGTTCACGCTTTTTTTACGTTTACCTGGTCTATGCGTCAGTATGGGTTTTGCTCGATAATTTTGGGAGGAGCGCCTATGCCAGAGGAGCAAAATGTGACAGAGGAAGAGCGTAAGCGCTATGCCTTTTATGCTGCTAGAGTCATTGATTTGGCAGGGTTGAGTTACAACCAAGGTTTACGTGGCTATTATTTCGCTTTGTCTGTGTTGGCGTGGTTTTTAAGTCCATATCTTTTTATATTGGCTTGCGGTTTTGTGGTTGCCGTACTGTATCGGCGCGAATTCAAATCCCGTTCATTAATGGCGCTCAGGCAAATGGATAGTCCTTATGAACATCCGGTTAATTTATAATGCTTGTGAAATACAGAATAGGTAGTGATGTGTTTAAAAGCTAGAGTAAGTAGTAGAGCAAGAGGCAAAGAAGAGGCAAAAAAGAGATAAAAAAAACGCCCTAAGAACTTTGAAATAATAAATACAGTTCGAGAGCGTTTAAAGTGTGCTGTATGATGCTTTAATCATTTTTATACAATAAGTTATCTTCTTTAAACTGTCTGTAGCATTAATGCATCCAAGTGTAACAAAATGTTTTTTGGGCGCGTGTTTACGCAAACTCATGTATGTTGCTTGATATATGTATTTGTCACGTTAGCTGTTATCATTTGGCGACACTTATTTTATGACGATTAGATTTCATACAGATTAGATTTCATTCAGATTCTATTTATATTTGGGCACTTATAATGCGGTTGTTCTCCACAGTTTTCACTTCCTTTTCTCCTATTCGTTTGACCTTTCCTGTTGCTTTACTTTCTATAGCGACTGTTTTAAGCGGTTGCAGTGACGACGGAGGTGGTAGTGGTAGCAGCTCAATAACCAATGTTGAAGGTTGGGTAGGTGCACAAAGCTTTAACAGCGCGCAAGTGGTGGTTAACCAAGTTGCAGAATCAGGGCAAGTCGGTACCAGTACAGATGGCATTTATTTTGGTGTGCGTGAGTCTACAGATGATGAGGGTGGTTTTAATGCAGCCATCGCCAATGATGAAATCATTATGTTCATCGCCCGTGGGCAAGTAGCCAATGTGGATAAAGACCTAAACAATTTGGCCACTAGTCGCCAGTGTCAGGTGTTTTCTGGTTGTACGGTATCAGGGGCGTCTTATTCGTTTGGCAGTTTTTATCCAGCAACCTCTGGGTTTGAATGGCGAAGTGTTATTTATACCGCCAGTGAAGGGGCGACTAATAATGTTAACCCTATTACCACCTTGGCTGCTGCTTTTGCTTATGAGTACGATGTTTCTGCCTTTGCTAATAGCGCGTTCAATAACCAGACTTTTACGGCTTACGACGTAGTACTGGCTAATTCTCAGGTGTCTAAGTTGTTTGGCTTAGGGGATATTATTGGCGTTACACCGGCTAACTTAACTAAGCTTAATCGTTTAAATACTAATACAACGGCTGTGCAGCAGCAGATTAAATACGGCGCTTTGTTAGCAGCGATTCAAGCAAAAGAGCTACAAGAAAACCAGCTACAAGAAAACCAGCCAGGTAATTCAGATTTTTTCAAAAATGTAGTTGATCAGTTTGTTGAAAATGAGGGGCAGTTCTATTTTAAGCAGGATACGCCAGCGACTAATGATTTAACATTAAGTGGTCTTTATCAGGCCGCGCTTGATAATTTAGCCCCTATTGCGGATGGGATTACTAATTCTCAAGCAAAGGCTGCAGCTCAGGCAGTTATTGCTGATTTTAATCAATTAATAGCTACTGCAAATGATGACAGCAAGCTCAATGTTAAAACCCAGGTTGCCCCAGATTCTATTGATGGTCTTTTGTCTGCAACTGAAGTGGCTGCGTTTAATCTGGGTTTATTAAAAACCAAAGCTTTTATCGATGATTTAATCGATCAGCAAGACAGTTTTTGGCAAGAGGGTTACAAAGCACAGCTTGATCAATATACGGATTTTTTGAAGAGCGTGCGTGATGATCAACAGGCTAATTTAGAGGCTTTGGCCACCGACTTTGGGCTGATACAAGACTATTATGTGCATTGTTTTGCTGCTGAGTCGCTATCTACGCAGTGTTTAGATGCTCGTTTTGATAATATTAAAAGTCGTTATGCGGATAACTATAACGCTACCAGCAAAATATTAACGTTAACCGATAATAATGGCCAAACCGAAACGGTTACCGTTTCTCAGCGTATAGCAGATTTAAATTTGCAAGATAGTATTGTTCCGGCTCAATCCAATGCGATTGATGTATTGATTACTGGAACCTTGCGTAAAAATGATTTGGTAGTAAAACTTAATCACAAGCTAGACAGTTTAGGAGATACTATCGATGTACCTTCTGCCATGCGGGTATATTTTACCAAGCCAGTATCTTCTGTTGAAGGTGCTGTAGCGCAAGGTTTAGAAATACAAGGTTTTGAGTTGATTTGGGGGGATTTTGAACTGTACGACGAGTCAAAAATCAATGATGCTAATGAAGAGTTGGAGTTAAGCGGTTCGTTCCGAGTATTTTATCGTGGTGTTGAAGATTTACAGGGTGGTAATTCTGAATTGCGCTTTAATATTGAAGAATGGGTATTAACCTCAACCATCAGCGACAAAGTTGATGATGATAACAATACCGACAGCGAAACCACTACCTTGGTGGTGACGGGTACTTCATCAAACCCCAGTGATTTTTACCCAGCGCAAAAATTCTCTGGCTTCGATGCTTTTTTTACTGCTAATTCAAACCCTAGTGCAACCTTGGGTTCAACAGAAGCGGGGCTTTTGTCTTACAGCTTAGGTATTGAAACGGTTCAGTTGGGCAGTCGCTTGGTTGAAGTAGAAACTGCAGACTTTATTAATTCTAAAGGCACGGATATACGTTATCGCTTTTACCCTGATGTGCTTGTTGAGGATTCATTTGATACCGATGGCGATGGTGATTTTAGAGAGATGGTGACTCAGCATAAAATAGAAGAATGTGTGCTCGATGAGATTAATAGAGAAGTAATCAGTTGTGGTCCTCAAAGTCGAGTATTTGCCAGCCGCGACAGATTGAATACATTGAACGATTTATGGAAGTTGGGTGTTATCCAGCGCTTTAGCGTGCCAGGTTTAGGTGAGTATGTTGTCGATTTTCCGGTAAAAGTTGATGGTTCTTGCCAAGTGTTAGATCTTACAAATACCAGTGGGGTGCTCGATGGCCGCTTGATTGAGCCTATGGTGTTGGGGTTAGATACGGTGCGCATGTACGCTGAGATCAATTTAAAAGATGATAACCAGCAAAGCTTACCGCGTACTCTGCTCGATATGTCGATTGTAGCGCCAACCAGCAGTAAGTATCGAGTAAGTGGTAATCTCTCTCATAACTACAGCGGAACATTAAGCGATGATTCAGGTTTGATTTTAGGCTCTGGCTCTGAGGTCAGTGTGATGGCGTTTTCTTATGATACATCTAGAGATTTTGAGAATTTAGGCAACGTTTCCGTAGCGCGTGCGGGTGTTGATTTAACCCTGACCGATTCATCACTGGGGAATGGTTCATTAGCGCTAACAGAAGATCAAGATATTACGGGGTTTTTAACTCAAACTTATAACCCGGAAGACATAACTTACACCATTATTGAAGACGAAAATGGTCAACCAGAGCGTTGCATTAAGCCGACTGATTCTGCAGATTCTGGTTCCTCGTTTGAAAATATCGATAAAAACAGTGCCGATGAAAAAACCGTTTATTATCTCAATTACCGCGATGTGGTTTATGCAACCATGCGCTTGAATTCTGGCACAACTAATACTTATACAATCAATTATATTGATGGTTCTACAAAGGAAAACGTTGTTTTCGACATGCAATTCATGACTTTAAACAATGCTTTCTTTTCTGAATTTTTTGGCTCGGGAGCAATTTAGTTTTATGAGTTTCGATAAAATACAGCGTACTGCTTTTTTGCTCTGCACTATTTATTTTGGTTTTTTTTCGTTAACCCATAATGTAATGGCAAGCGATACTATTGAAGACCCTTGGCAAGGCTTTAACCGCAGTGTGTTTGAATTTAATGAGGGTGTGGATAAATACGTTGCTAAGCCCGTGGCAGATGGCTACCAAGCGGTTACACCTCAATTTATCGATACCGGAATTACTAATTTTTTTTCTAACTTAGAAGATGCCCTAATCATTGTTAACGATGTTTTTCAATTAAAGCCTATGCAGGCACTATCCGATACGGGGCGCTTCTTAATTAACTCTACTTTTGGCTTGTTAGGTTTTTTTGATGTTGCCAGTCACTTAGGCCTCGAAAAACACAATGAGGACTTAGGTCAAACCTTGGGTTATTGGGGGGTTGGTTCTGGTCCTTATGTAATGTTGCCTTTGTTGGGTCCGAGCAATATCAGAGATGGCTTTGGTTTGGCTGGGGATACTCTGTCTGGTTTAAGCTATACCACATTGGTCGACAGCAATGTTCAAGCTGCGGGATTAGCATTGCTTAAAGGCATTGATTTACGGGCTGACTTGATTGCTTCTGAAGGCTTAATTAGTGGTGATCGCTATACTTTTATTCGTAGCTTTTATATACAGCGTCGAGCTTTTTTGATCGCTGATGGTGTGGTGGCGGATGAGTTTGATGATGAGTTTGATGATGAGTTTGACGACTTTGATTCCAGCGACTTTGATTCCGGCGACGACTTTTAATGTATTTATTAGTTGTTAATAACGCATGTTACACGAAGCAGTTAGCCGTTTAATTTTGGCTGCTGCCTCGCGTGTCTGTTGTTAATAATGCTACTTTTATTGCTTAAATAAAGCTGTCAATGCTCACGCCATATTGAAATTGTTGATTATCTTGCTCAACTTTTCTTAATACTGTGGCCATGGCTTGCAAGGGGGGCGTTTCACCGCCGCCGCTGTTAATCTCTATACGAACCTGTTGGTTTACTTCTAAGTCTGCTTTGCTAGTCAATAAAGCTCCCGTACTGCTTAAATCTTCGCAGGTGGCTGTATATGCTTCATTGTTTATGAAAATTGTGCTGCCAGTACTGATTTGCATGCGGATGAAATCACGTTTTTCACTGTACTCTCTAGAGTTAAAACTCATGGTCGCATTCCTTTTATTGTTTTTAATGCTGTGTCGCATGCTAACACCGAAAATTTGATATTAGAATCTCGAAAATCATATTAATCCGGTCATTTATGGCTATACACCCAACTTTAGTCTTAGATAAACTAAATTTATTGCATATTATCAAGGTTTTAAGCAAAAAATAGACGATTCTATTGTGACTAATGAGCGATCTTTGTGCTTTATGCGAGCTGCTTATTGCACTGTTAAAAGGTTGCGGGTATGGTTCGCGCAGAATATTGAAACAACACTGTTTTAACTGAGGTGGTGAATGAATGCTCGTTTGCTAGTAATTGATGATGAGGCCATGGTGCGCGATAGCTTGGTCGCTTATCTTGAAGATAGCGGTTATGAAATCGTCTCTGCCGAAAGCGGCTTGCAGGGCTTAGAGTTATTAAAACAGCAAGTATTCGATTTGGTTTTGTGTGATTTGCGCATGCCTCAGTTAGATGGGTTGGATGTATTAAAACGTATAAAAGATATCAGTCCAAACACCCCTTTTATTGTTGTTTCTGGCGCTGGTGTGATGAATGACGTTGTACAAGCATTACGCTTGGGGGCAAGTGATTATTTGGTTAAGCCCATTATCGATATGGCCGTTCTCGATCACTCTATTCAAAAAACGTTAAGTATTAAGAGGCTTGAAGCCGATAATCAACAATATCGAGATCATCTTGAGGCGGCTAATCGTCAATTAAGTGAAAGTCTAGACGAGTTGCGCAGCGACCAGCAAGCGGGGCGCCAGGTGCAAGCAAAAATGCTACCTGAGCCGCTGCAAAATGATCACTATCAATTTTCACACCTTATAAAACCCTCTTTAATGCTTAGTGGCGATTTTCTAGATTACTTCTTATTAGACGAACATCATTATGGTTTTTATATTGCAGATGTGTCGGGCCATGGAGCGGCTTCTGCTTTTGTTACTGTGCTGCTGAAAAACTTAACTTATCGTTTAAAGCGTAATCTTAAACGCGGTTCTAGTGATGATTTGTTCTATCCGGTTAAGGTGCTTGAGCGAATCAATCAAGAGTTATTGGATACTGATTGCGGAAAGCATCTTACTATCGTGTATTGTGTGCTGAATACACAGAGTTTGCAGTTAAACTACAGCATAGGCGCACACATGCCTTTGCCTATTTTGTATGCCAATGGTGAAGCCCAATATTTATCTGGAAAGGGTATGCCTGTTGGCTTGTTTAGAGATGCAAAATACAACAACTATCAACTACAAATGCCTGATTCCTTTAGTATTAATCTGTTTTCAGATGGTATTTTAGAGTTATTGAAACAACCATCATTAGCATTAAAAGAAGAGTACCTGCGCCAACTTGTTGAAGACAACGCCGGTGATCACGAATCGATAAAGCAAGCATTGTATCTAAATAACGATGACGACATCCCCGATGATGTTGCACTAATGACAATAGTAAGGGTTTAACATGAATCCAGGTAAAATTGAGGTTGCGGATAAAAAAGGTACTTATGTCATTAAGCTCAGTGGCGATGTTAGAATGAACCTTTGTTGCGCCCTCGAAAATTATTTAGACGACATGTTTTCTAGTGATCAATTTAAAACTGTCATGGTCGATTTGTCGGATGCAGATGGGGTGGATAGCACCACATTGGGTCAGTTGGCTAAAATATCCATAGTTAGTCAAGATAAGTTTGATTTAGTCCCCACGATTATTTCACCAAGAGAAGATATATTACGAATTTTGTTAAGTATGGGATTCGATGAAGTGTTTTATATTATCTCTGATATGCCAGCAGAGGTGTCCGACTTAGACGAGCTAAGTTGCGACAAGCTTGATGAAGATGAAATGCGTGAAAAAGTAATCGCCGCTCATGAAGTGTTGATCAGTTTAAATGATGATAACAAACACGAGTTTCAAGAGTTGGTCGATTGTTTACACAGCCACAAATAAGAGCCCAGGAGGGTCGAGTGAAAGTTAAGCAAGCGGCAGTTATAGGTGGTGGTAGTTTTGGAACTGCAATCGCCAGTATATTAGCATCAAACGGTATTGAAACCCGCCAGTGGATGCGTAACGATACGATCGCCAAAGCGATTAACGATAATCATGAAAATCCGCAGTATTTACCCAATGTCAAACTAGACCCCAGTTTAACCGCCAGTACCGATCTTGCTGCGGTAATAAAAGGGGCTGAATTAATCTTTGTTTCAGTGCCAAGCAAATCATTTGCTGCTGTTGTAGAAAAATTAAAGCCTTTTTTAACGCCTGGCCAAAGCTTGATTAGCACAACAAAAGGAATAGAGCCCAATGGCTTTAAGTTAATGAGCCAGTTATTGGCCGAGGCGTGTCCGGGGCATTCAATCGCTGTATTGAGTGGCCCTAACCTAGCTAAAGAAATCGGTCAAAAACAATTAACCGCAACGGTGGTCGCTAGTGAAGATGGCGCTTTGCGCTGCCAAATCCAAGATGCGTTGGGTTGTGAATATTTCCGTGTTTATGCTTCAGACGATATGTATGGCGTTGAATTAAGCGGTGCATTAAAAAACATTTACGCCATTGTGTCGGGCTTTATTGCAGCTTTGGGTATGGGTGAAAATACCAAGAGCATGATTATAACTCGTAGCTTGGCAGAAATGAGCCGCTTTGCCGTGGCGCAGGGTGCTAATCCACTAACCTTTTTAGGTTTGGCCGGCGTGGGTGATTTAGTCGCAACTTGTATGTCGCCAATGAGTCGTAACTATCGTATCGGTTATGCTATTGGTGAGGGTCGATCCCTAGAGCAAGCAATAGAAGAGTTAGGTGAAGTTGCAGAAGGTGTTAACACCTTGCGCTATATCAATACGAAATCTGATGAACTTGATATATATATGCCTTTGGTAAAAGGTGCTTATGCTGTTTTGTTCTCTCAGGTAGACCCAAGATTGGTAGCAAAAGAATTAATGACAGGTGAAAATACAACTGACGTTGAATTCACTTTAGCTAAAACAGATATTGGAGTTTAAAAATGAGTGACATGAAGCAAAGCCTAAAATCAGATGCGTTTTGGTTAAGAACATTATTTATCATTTTGTTTTCTGTCGTGTATCGAATATTAGATGTTGTTGTGTTGTTTATAGTGGTTGTTCAGTGGGGTTTTACCTTGGTCACCGGACAAGTAAATCCTGCACTGGATCAATTCAGTGGCAGTTTATCTACCTACATCGCACAAATTGTTCGTTACATTAGTGGAAACTCTGAAACCAAACCTTTTCCTTTTACCGATTGGCCAAACCCTAATAGAGAAATGCCAACGGAGATGTAGTGAAACTCTACCTTATAAGACACGGTGAAGCTGACACAGGCTTGCCAAATGATGAGAAGCGACCATTAAACGAACGCGGCTTAAAGCATGCTCAAAGCGCGGCTAATTGGTTGGCAAAAGTTGTTAGGGGGCCGGTAAGTATTTGGTCGAGCCCTTACCTAAGAACCCAGCAAACAGCCAAGCCCATTGCCGAAGCATTATCTATTGATATTGTTAATCATGATTGTTTAATGCCTAACATGACACCCCAGAAAGTGGTGGATGAGCTGATTCATGAAGAAGGCAATATTATTCTGGTGACGCATTTGCCATTAGTAGGGCGGCTTGCTTCTTTGTTAATAGAAGGCTCGATTTTTGATCAACCTTGGTCTGCCACCGAAATTTGGCAATTACAAGGTGACGTTTATGCTCCTGGTTGCCTAGTAAATACCGATGTTTGGTATCCTGTCCTAGACGAAGGCTAGTTCGAATTAGTGCCACCGGCGGCACTCAATAACCTTGTGTTATTTGTATGTGATGGTAGCTTTAGCTGCTTGTTAGCTAATGTTATTATCAAACACATGAAAGATATACTGCACTTTTCTCACGCTAATGGCTTCCCTGCGGGTAGCTACAAAACTTTATTATCCTATCTTGAAGATGATTTTCAGGTGGGTGCCATCGAGCGCTTTAGTCATCATCATCGTTATCCTGTTTCTAATAATTGGAATCATCTTGTTACCCAGTTAATTGACGAGCTTGAAGCTTGTTATAATCAACCTGTTTACGCCGTAGGACACTCGCTTGGTGGTGTCTTAAGTCTAATTGTTGCTGCTCAGCGTCCTGATTTGGTAAAAGGGCTGATTATGCTGGATGCGCCTTTTATTACTAACATTGAAGCGCTAGGCATCAATTTAATAAAGCGCTTGGGTTTAATGGATAAGATAACGCCAGCCGGGCGTACGCTTGGTAGACAAGAACATTGGCCGTCGACAGAGCATGCGCGGGAATATTTTCGCAATAAACGCCTGTTTCGTTCGTTTGATGAGCGTTGTTTACATGATTATGTTTATCACGGTACGGTGGAATTAGAAGGCGGTAAGCGGCAGTTGTATTTTGATGCTGCCACAGAAATCGAAATTTATCGTACCATTCCGGATAACCTCCATCGCACCCCTCGATTGCCCATGCCAAGCACTGTAATTGCAGGAAAAAACAGCGATGTGTTTAAAAAACAGCATGGTTCAAAAATGCAGCGACAGCTAGGTATGAATGTTGAATGGGTGGACGGTAGTCATATGTTTCCCTTAGAACAGCCAGAATTAACCGCAGCTTCTATTAAACGGCACATCAGCCAATGGAAATAAAGCCAGTGAACTCTATAGAGCAGAAAATTGATTTGTCGTTTGGCCAATTAAGTGTGCAATTCTATGGCGATAAACAAAAGCCAATGATGATTTGTTTGCACGGTTGGTTAGATAACAGTGCCAGTTTAGAGTGTTTGGCGACTTTGCTAAAAGATGATTTTTATTTGCTGTTGGTTGACTTACCTGGTCATGGCAAATCCGATCCCTTGCCAAAAGGTGCAGAGTATTATATCTGGCAGTATATAGAAGTTTTGCATGAGCTTTTTCAACATTCGGATGTGATAGGTGATACACCTGAAATTCCGCTTCATTTATTGGGGCATTCTTTAGGTGGAATTGTCGCCAGTTTATACGCAGGTACTTACCCCGAGCGAGTTGCCAGTGTCGTCATGCTAGATTCACTCGGTCCAGCTGCTACACCTGCCGATCAAACCCCCTCACAGTTGGCAAAAGGGATTGCTGATAAGCAACGAGAAGGTTCTGCTTTACGGCTTTTCCCAACGGTGGATGAAGCCTTGGTTGCGCGTAAAAAATCCTCCCCTGCTATGAGCGATAAAGCGCTGCTGCCTATTGTCATGCGTAACTTATGTGATCGAGAAGGGGCTGATGGTAAAGCGGGGTTTAGCTGGCGAACAGATAAACGTTTAAGATATGTTTCTAAGGTAAGGTTAACAGAAGAACAAATTCAGGCCTTTTATTCAGCAATAACGGTTCCTGTTTTAGTCGTTTTCGCAGAGCAGGGCATTATCCCTAAAGCTTGGCAAACTCAACGATTGCCTTATTTTTCTAATATTTTAGCTGTTACTGTTTTAGGACATCATCACTTTCATTGTGAAGAAAATAACGCTGTCGATATCGCCGCAGTAATAAAAAGATTTTATGAACACTAAGTATTCAAATCCCAGCTCAACAAAGACTCAGCGTTGGAGGGGTAAAGCTCAACTACTCGCTAATATTCGTGGATTTTTGCTGTTTCTTCTTAGCTTGATACTTGCTTTGTATGTTTCTTGGATGATCAATGCTCAGTTAGGTTACGGTTATTCTTGGTTGTATCATGCATACAGTATTGATCAACATATTGAGGAGTTTGCTCCGCAAAATCGCTTTCGACAACACTTTGGGTTGACCACAGAGCAACAGCATAAAGATATCTTTCAGCAGATAGTTGTCAGCGTTCACAATGATGGGGTTGGACTAGAAGCTATTACTTACGACGTTAATGAACCTCTGCAAGCTCGCGCAACGGTTGTACCCGTTCTTCATGCGGCTGAAATTATTCACTTACAAGATGTCGCTCATTTAATTAATCGTATTCATTGGTTAGCAGGAATTTTAACTTGTGTTTGGCTTGCACTGGTTTTGTTGAGTTTTTTCAGTGCAGAGAGAGCCAGTAATAAAGGCATGGCGGCAGTATTCTTGATTGCACTGACATTAATTATTAGTTTGTTTGTTGGGGTTGGCGCTAAAGAAATATTTTATCAATTGCATATATGGATTTTTCCCGCCGAGAATCAGTGGTTTTTTTATTATCAAGATTCACTGATGAGCACCCTAATGAAGGCCCCAGTTTTGTTTGCAGGTATTGCCTTACAGGTTGTTTTACTAGGAATGATTTTGTTTGCTGGTGTCCTTTATGCTTGGTTGTGGTTATTTAAAGCAAATAAAAGTCACCATTAACCTAAGCGGCAAAAACTTTTGTGCGTGATCAATCAAAAAGGCACAGGGCTAGTGAAGGTCGTTTCTATTAATGTATCTGGGTGCGTAAAGGTTAGACTTTGTGCATGCAAGCACAGATGCTTAGTCGCTATTTGCGACGTTTCTGTACCATACAGGTGATCACCTAAAATAGGGTGCTGCATTGCATCGCAATGAATTCTCAGTTGGTGTGATCTGCCTGTTATGGGTAAAAGCTCCACCCGAGTATGTTCACCTAAGTATTCAATCACGCGCCAGCGTGTTAATGACTTTTTACCATGTTCGTAGCAAACCATTTGTTTTGGCCTATTTGGCCAATCACAGCGCATTGGCAGGTTCACTGCACCGCAACTTGGAGTTAGACGCCCGGCAACGATAGCTTGATAGCGCTTTTTAGTTTGACGGTTTTGAAACTGTTGCTGCAGCGAGCGTAAGCTGTCTTTAGTGCGAGCAAATACCATGACCCCTGATGTCGCCATATCAAGTCGATGCACAATATGAACTTCATCAAACATAAGGCTGAGGCGATGAGCAATTGAGTCTAATTTTTCTGGACCGCGCCCAGGTACGCTGAGCACATCTGCTTGTTTATCTACCACGATGATTGCGTCGTCACAATGAATAAGGGTGACTGCAGAGTGATTATGGCTCAAGGTATTAATCGGTAAATTTGAAGACATAAAAAGGTTACAGCAGTGCCTGAGGAAAATTATGACGCTCTAGTAAAGCTTGATAACTGCCATCTTCACGCATCTCTTTTAAACTTTGATTAAATGCAGCTGCGATTTCTTTATGATCTTTTCGCTTTAAACTAATAGCTGCGTGCAAACTTTGTTGAATTAACGCAGTCGGGATTAGGCTAAGATGTTCACCGATGTTTTTACTTGAAATGAGGCTTTGCTGTGCAGTCCAAGAATCGATTAAAGCCAGGTCGGTCTTCTTTTGTGCCACATCACGCATCATTTGTGAGCAATACTTAAAATAATCCAACGACACTAATGGAGCCACTTCGGCGAAAAAGTCACCGTAGCCGTAACCTTTAAATACCCCAAGTCGATAACCTCGATCGGTAATGTTTTGTTTGAATTCTTGTTGGTTATTAAATGTGAGGGGGTCCTCTTTACGCTTAACAATTACCAGCTGATTGTTAAGGTAAGAATCGGTAAACTCCATCTCTTTAGCGCGAGTTTCATTATGCCAAGAGGCTATTGAGATATCTAACTCACCCTCTGCAATGCTTTCGGCAACTCGCTGCCAAGGCATGTATTGCATGTCAACTTGATAGCCTGCGCGCTCTAATACTGCAGTGACAAGATTCACTACTAGGCCACCGGCCGGTAGTTGATTGTTGATGTAAGGGTCCCACACCTGACCACCCAATTTTAAAGTAGGGGAGTCATTGCCGTATTCTGCCGCTAGCATAGAGATTGCTTGAGCTAGGCCATGCCTTTCAATACTAAGGCTGAATTGATCACGAAAGCTTTTCACCAAGCTAACACCTTCAATGACAGCGTCGTATGTAAGCCAGCGATTATTTTTTGAATAAAGCATGTAGGAAACACTAATTGCCGGTGCGCCAACTCGTTGAATGGCAGTTTCTACGGAGGCTTTACTACCCGTTTTATTAAAGCGCGCTTGTTGAAAGTCTATTTTCTCACCATCAAATGCTTTAAAAGCCCCAGCATAGGTGCGAATGACTTTGTGTTTAAAGGCTTCAATGAATTGAGTTTTTTGCGCATCAGAAGCTTTCCGCCAATGCTTGGCTAATACTCGACGTGCCATGTAGACATGATCAACAACGGGCAGCAGTACTTCTTCTACCAAATGTTCAACATAATATTCTTGGTTGATTACTTTTTCTTTGTCAGCAACTAAGCGATCAATCATTTGTGTTGCAGCGCTTTCAATAACCGCTTTAGGCGCTAAGTTTTGTGGTGCTTCAGTAGAACCACCGTCTTCGGCAAAAGCGGGTAAGGCGACAAGGTTAATGCTGATAAAAAGGAATATGAATAAACGCCAAAAGGCTAATGGATTCATAGCAAGAGTTTGGTAATAAGCAGTGTTCGGCATTCAGACCTTCCTAAAAATTGCAGCAGATACTCTCACTATAGAGATGGGAGTATCGAATGCCAAGAGTATTTGATGGATATTGCGATGAATGCCTAAGGCTTTGGTGGCGTTATTTTAAATTCCTAATCAATAAAGCTTTATCAATTGTTTTTGCCTTGAGTGGTCTTGGGATTTTTACAATAAAACCATTACCAGGTGCATCGTCTCTTGGCTCACCTTGTGCAGATAAAATAGTCTCTAAAGTGAAGGTGTAATTGCCTGCAGGGGTCATTAGCTCTAACTCATCTTGCACTTGAAAACGATTTTTTACATCAATCGTTAACCAGTCAGCATCACTGTTTATAATTTCACCGACAAATTGTTGCTGAGTGCTCAATGATGCACCGCGCGTATAGTTTTGATATTCATCATGCACATGACGACGATAAAATCCTTCTGTGTAACCTCTGTTTGACATGTTTTCTAGGGTGTCCATTAAATGCATGTCGAATGATTGTCCTGCTGCGGCATCATCAATTGCTTTGCGATAAGCTTGGCTTGTGCGTGCAGCGTAATAGTGAGATTTAGTTCGGCCTTCGATCTTTAAAGAATGAACTCCCATCTCCTGCAAACGTTGGACGTGCTGAATAGCCCTTAAATCCTTAGAGTTCATGATATAGGTACCGTGTTCATCTTCGAACATTGGCATCAGGTCATTCTCTCGATTGCCTTCTTGTAATAATACAATGTCATTTGACGGACTGCCGATCCCTAAAGAAGGTTTGGTATCTAAAGGATTAGCGGCATTGAACGCAGGGTCAAATTCGATAGCAGCAGTAGGAATGATATTCCCAGTATCGGTTTCTTTTGCTTCGTGAGCTTGATACTTCCAGCGGCAAGCGTTGGTGCAGCTACCTTGGTTTGGATCACGATGATTCATATACCCAGAAAGCAAACAGCGACCAGAATAAGCAATACATAAGGCCCCATGGACAAATACTTCGAGTTCCATTTCTGGACATTGCATGCGAATTTCTTCAATTTCATTGAGTGAAAGTTCACGACTTAATATTACACGCTCTATACCTTGTCGATGCCAAAACTTCACCGCTGCGTAGTTAACCACGTTAGCTTGTACCGATAGGTGAATTGGGATTTCTGGGTATTTGTCTTTTACCATCATTATCAAGCCCGGGTCTGACATGATTAACGCATCGGGTTGCATAGCGATTATGGGTTGTATATCACGCATGTAGCTTGCAATTTTGTTATTGTGCGGCGCGATATTACTGGCAACATAAAACTTTTTACCTAACTGATGAGCGCGATGAATGCCTTTTTCTAAATTTTCGACTTGAAAGTCGTTGTTGCGCACGCGCAGACTGTAGCGCGGTTGTCCGGCGTATACCGCATCGGCACCATAGGCAAATGCGTATTCCATATTTTTGTAGGTGCCCGCGGGGGCCAGTAATTCGGCTTTAAATTGTTGAGACATCGTTTGACCCTTGTGTGCATAAAAACTTGTGTGCATGAAAACTTGTGTGCATGAAAAAAAGTACTAAGGATGAGAGATAGTACCAAGCATAAGAAGCAGTAATTAAAGGGCGCGATTTTAAGGGTTTAGTACTTTTGTAATTTGATATACATCATGAACCCGTTTAATAAGATGACTTTTCAAAAATAGCGACATCCGTCTCGGGAAAGCTGACCTGTACGTCAAAGTAATGGGCTAACCAATAAAAGGTTTTTTCATTATAAAAACAAATGTGAGTAGGGTCTTGTATATAATGCCATGAGGCAAAGCTGTCTTTAGGGGTATTTTCTTTGGTGCGCTTGGTCATTATGCCAAGGCAGCTATCTGGTTTAAGCAATGAGAACATCAACTCAAATGTTTTGAGGGGCTCTCGAAGATGCTCAACGACTTCGGTGCTGGTGACAAAATCATAACCTTCGTTGACTAGCAGGTTGGTGTGAGGCGCATAATATAGATCGTAATTTTCACAGTGAATGTTAAGTTGCTGCACGCTTTGCAATGTTTCTAACATACCTGAAAGCGTTGGCCCAGGGCCTGATCCAAAGTCGAGGCCTTTGAGGTTGGTACTTTGTTTAGTATTAGCAGCAAGTATTCGAGTTTCGAGTTTGAGAATGTGCTGTTCTAGTGGAGTAACAAAGCGTTGCAGAAATTTCCGATACCCTAAGTCACTAGGGTCATTAATATGAAGATCGTAGATGGATTTCTCATCGCTAGGGGTCAGATGATGTTGCGGTAATACAAATATTAAAAGGCATTGTGTGCATTGCCAGTAATCTCGTTTTTTATCGTTATGGAAAAAAACGGTGTTATTAGATGCACACAATGGGCAAGAATGCTCAATCAAGAGATATGCCTAAGCTCGATTCAGGTTCACTATTGGCTAAAGCTTTTACCGCTTTTACAACGTCACGTTTAGGCTTGCCAGAGGTAAGTATCTCAAACACGCGTTGTTCAAAGTCTGTATGGCGCTCTTTAAGTTCAATACTTTGTTGTGCCATATCCTCACCCATATCAGCATAAGCAGCAAATAACTGCTGGTTACTAAGTTGCACTAGATCACAATCATTGGCTGATTCATCAAGTAAGCCATAACTTGCTGAGTACAGACTTTGACAGGCTTGCTGAGCGGCTTCAGCACCAAAAGAACCTTGGTTAGAAGTATCTTTTTCAAACAAATCGTTTTGCCATTGATCGAATTCATTAAAAAAGCGTTCTAAGTTATCGAGGGACTTTAGTTCACCTTCTAAAAAAGCCCAGGTTTTAGACTGCAATTTTGTAAAAGGTATACTTTCAGCATCCTGCATTTCGCAAAATAACAGCACATGGTTGCGGTTACGTTCTGACATGGCACAACAATAAGTGGCGCGGCGCCATTGAGAGAGAGTTTCAAAATCCATAAGTGCTGTGTTCCTAAATTTAGCTTATGTTAGGTTTGGTTTATTGAGTTGTTTCTGGCATCAATAGTTTACCGTTTGGAGCAAAATATTGTGTGTGAAATAACGTTGGCATAGCCCAGCTGCTTTTCTCTGGTAAGGCTTTATCAAAGCGCTCAAAAAAGTCAGTAGGACTAACAGCTCTTACAAAGCGTTGTTCTTCACTGTCTTGGTTAGCAAAAAAATCTTCCCAATGGCCTAAGATAAAGTGCTTAGCTTGGCTGCTTTCCATAATGCCTTCTGGGTAGTTGTCCACTTGATTAAAAGACGCCGGGGTAATGATCGCAATATCGACTTGTTTTTGTTCATTTGTAGCTAATTGCGGGATAAGACCCAAAGGTTCTTGGCTAGCAGAGTCTTGATAGTAAACGCGGTGCAATATTTGGCCATCAGCAGCTAAGAAATCAATTAAATAGGCTAAGGTTTGACCCTCTTTCCACGCAAACGAATGCCAAGGCAGGCTAGTTAGGTCTTCATCGTAAGTTCCGGTCATGAAATTGATCCCCATAAAATGTGGGGCATGAGTGGATTTAATCGCCATGAAACGGATATTACCCGTTTCGTTATAGTGCCACTCACCGGGTTTTTCTAAAACAGCCATGCTGTCATTCAATGCGTGACGACGAGAAGCATCAATACTCGGTGCAATGGAATGTGACATGGTTTTTGAACCATATACATGGGCATTTTTAGCTTTATTCAACATCACATAAGGCACGTCCATTAAGTGATCATAATGAGCATGACCAACTAAAATGCTCTCGACATCGCTTACGTCAGGCAATAATGCATCGATCATTTCTGGGTCGGCTGAGATCGGTACAAATGGGCCAAGCAGCAGAAAGTGTGGGTTTGTAATTGATGGCGCTGTCATTATTGCTTGATCGCCAAAGCGAAATAAATGACCACCCACTCCTAAATATTGAATGCTTAAGCCATTTTCTGGGAATACGGATTGTATGCTTTCTAAAGAGGGTTCTTGATAAACTGATAAGTTTTTAACTGAGCTGCTGCAGGCCGTGAGTGTGAATGCTGCTGTCGAGATGGCAAAATAAGCCATGATTTTTGCAAATTTCAAGATGGTTTCCTTTTTTTGAACAATAAGTCAATTGGGTATTTATTATTAAAAAGTCGTGGTGATCGCTTTAAGCGATTTTATTTATTGTTGTGTTTTTATTGTAAATCAATTGTATTAGCAATCTAGTTATTTAGCATTAGAATACTGGCGTTTAGTCGATAATGATTAAACTACATCCTATTTTTGAATAAATTAGTCAAAATGTGAACTGAAACACGCGATTTAGTAAGAAATTTATAACGCGCAGTTGTATGCTGACTGATTATCGGTTAATTTTTACTCAACTGAGGTGTGAAAGAATGAAAAATCAAGCTATTTTGACACTGTTAATCGACCAGCAAGAAGTGCTTAAAGTTGCTCCCGACAAACTTTCGCCAAGAGGGTGTGAATTTGAGTGTAGCAATGACGAACTGGTTTTGTTACGTGAGCAAGGTGAGCATAAAGGTCGTTATCGTACTTTTAAGATCCGTCTCGGTTTGTTTCCTCATTCAGGCCCGTGTCCACAATATATTATAGTTTCAGGGCAGGTAACTTCATTAAGACGTTGTTCGCAACAAGTATTTCGAGTTTTTTTGAGTTTTCATGACGTGCCACAAAACGGCTATCGCTTAATTGCCGAGCATATTTCAGCTCCCTTAGTTGAACCTATCTCGTTACAAGACTCTATTAAGAGCAATAAAATTATCAGTGAATTTCCTAGGATGGTAAACAGCTAGACTAACTCCGTTATTTTTCACTGGCGCGGTAAAACTTTAAACTGCTCAAATCTAGGTTGTCGCTTAACGATACTTCAAACTCAACTTCTTGTTCATATTTAACCGAAACAATTTCACCTTCTAATTTATCAATTAAATACCTTAGTTGACTTTCATGCTGAAACTGACAGCGTAAGGTAAGAATTATCTGTGGCTGATAAATTTTCCAGTTGATCTTTTCCAAGATTGATTTTGTTGCTTGGCTGTAAGCTCTGGCTAAGCCACCCGTTCCTAATTTTGTTCCACCGAAGTATCGCACCACAATCACCGCAAGGTTAGAGAACTCTGAATGGTCTATAACATTTAATATGGGCATGCCTGCCGTTCCACTCGGTTCTCCGTCATCACTAAATCCTCTGTGAGCTGATGATATAGGCCCCATACGAAAGCCATAACAAAAGTGACGGGCATCGGGGTATTGTAGCTTTAAGCGATTAAGAAATTGTTTAAACTCTTGCTCATTATTAACTGCTTCACAATAAGTAATGAAACGACTGCGTTTTTCAACCAGTTCAAAGATGGTTTGCTTGTTGGGAATTTTAAACATGGTTACGGGATGGCGCTTTACCCTGTTTATTTCTTGGGTGTCTTGTTTTGTTTCGGACAGAATTCTTGTTTGATGGTTTGCGAGAAAGCTTGGCCGCCTGCGGTTGAGTGCAACGATAGCAAACAAACTTCGCATCACTAGCAAGAAGTTCAACAGATGAAAATAACTGTTTTAAAGAAGCGGCATAACCTAGATGACGGTTCGCAATGATTAATAATTGGCCCTTTTCGGCTAAAATTTGCGTGCTTTGGCGAAACATTCTTTCGGCGGCGGCAGTGCTAATTCGATTACCGGTGTGAAAGGGTGGGTTACACATAATGGTATCGATAGGGCCAGTTACATTAAGCAATGCGTCGGTGTGATGAAGAATTGGGCTTTGGTAGTTGCGTTTTGCTAAATTGTTTTTAGCGGACTCAAGAGCCAAGGAAGAATCATCACATAATATAAGATTTAGTGAGTCTTGCTGTTGCGTTTGTTTAGCAAAATCCAAAACGGCAATGCTCAATAAGCCATTACCACAGCCAAGGTCAACGACATTACCTTTTATGCGCGGTATTTTTGCTAATTGATCAATAAAAAAACGACTTCCTATGTCTAAATGATCACGGGAAAAAACACCGGGTAAGGCAGAAATTTCTTGTTTGTCGGGCCCTAAATAGCCTTTTTCTGCTTTTAGGGGTGGCAAGTTGTCAGCAAGCTTAAAGCGCATTAATCGAGCTTTTTTCTTAATAGGAAATTGCTCGTACTGATGGTTGTTGTTCTCGAGCCAGTTAAGCCACTTAATTGGAATATGTTTTGCCATTCCAGCTAGATAAATAGGAATACCTGGACCTAACTGTTCTAAGGCAAGAGTTAGCCACCAATGAAGTTGATCAAAAGATTTAGGGCATTGAATCCATAGGCTGTCGGTGTTGGCAGGAAAGCAAGGCTTTCCTTTGCCCAAGTTAACAGTACCTACTGAACTTGTATTTAAAGAAGCTGAGGTGTCTGCATTGTTTAAACTGGCTGTTTGCTGTTTTAGAAGATTAGCCTTAATCGCTTGTTGGCTGCAAAAAGAATCTGTCCAGCTATAAAAGTGGCTATTTTTTTGGGCGACGAAACAGGTGAGTGCTCCCCATTGATCGTTTAAAATCGCTGGGAAGTGGCCAAGTTGTGCATCTGCTAATAAATACAGGTCAGCAGCATCCCATGGCTGCTGATCTTTACTGCGGCTAATGGGATAGCTTTCTAAATCAAGTGATATGTCGCATTGGGTAGAAACTAAAGTGGGCATTGTGACAAATATTAGTAAAAATCGTTAAAGTTTTTATTATCAAGCTGTGATAACAAATCTGGCTCTTTGTCTGACTTTTGATCTTTATCGAATGTACGCGCTTTGTCGTCTTCTTTGTGCTTTTGGGTGCCTGTTGGGTTTGTGTCTGGTTTAGCTTGAGCGGGTTGTTTTGCCGCAGGTGTTGGTTGAGTTTGCTTCTCAACGGCATCAGGGTTTTCTTCTAGAAATTTTTGATAGACGGATTTAGGCTTTGCTTTGGCCTTCAAGTTGGTGTTTTGTCGATCAGTAGTGCCTGCGCGCTTTAACTTGCTAATATTGCCAGTTTTAACACTGTGGATGCGCTTTAGTGAGCGGCTTTTCTTTTTACGAGTCATGGTATCGAATAGGTTGGAATATCAACCGCTATTCTAACGCAAGTTTCCCTTGGTTACACGAACTTCAATGGAATGCGGCTAACTTAATATTTTTGTAATATATTAAAAATCTGGCGTTAATCGGATGAAATGCGCTTAGAACTGTGTATTATCTTAAAAAGTGATATTTACCGAAAATAAAATAATAATAGTGGATGAAGGATTACATGACGCAAACTAAGCGTTTTTTGGTGTACGTTGCCTCAAATCATAAAGGTTTGGAAAGTGAGCGTTATGAGGTAGCTCGTCAGTTAGCTCGAATGGGGTTGTTAACTTGTGGGTTTCCGTGCCGAGAGGATACCACTCCTTATGATTGGAATCTTGCTAAGAGCCAAATTGAAGATGCCGATTTGTTCATTATGATTTTGGGTGATGACTGCGGCCCAATGGCACCTACGGGCATTAGTTATCTGCATAGAGAGCTAGTATATGCTCAGTCTTTATCTAAACCTGTGTTGTCTTTTGTTAAAAATGCTTTGCCGTCACAACACCAAACAGAAGAGCAAAGGCGTTTAGCTGGTTTTCATACAGTGGTGTCTAAGGGAACTTTTAGATTATGGCATTTACGTGAAGAATTAACGGCTCATGTTAAAACATCTGTTACTAATGCACTTAGCCATAAAACGGGTGGTTGGCTCAAGCTCCCATCGGAAAATTCGGTCGCGGTAAGCTCTGATAGATCAGTTAAGATGCCAGTTGAATCAAAGTTGGCCGACACAACCACTGTCGAGGATGCTAAGTCTGATAATAAAGAGTGGGCTTTACAAGCTAGGCAGCTATCTCGTTTGCAGTTCACGGCCAAGGTATATGAGGCAGGTAATAATACATTAGAAGAAATTTCGATTTCGCAGCGTTTAGATGTTTTATTTGCCTGTGCGGGTGAAATAATGAAAAGCCCTAGCAGTGAAGATAGATTGCGAAAAGGTTTTGAAAAGCTGGTGGAGGATGAAGTTAAGCGCCGTTTACTTGAGCAGCATCCCTCTGCTCATGCCATCGATGATGTTAAAATAAACCGTAATCAATCGCAGCAGTTATTACAACAGTGGTTTAAATTGGGTCTGGTCGACAGTGTTAATCAGGGTGGTCGAAATGCTTGGCAATTAACACCAAAAGGAATAAAAAGAATCGTGGCCCTGCGGCTATCTAGACCGGCAGTGTAATTACTCGACTAAATTGAGGTTATTACTTTAGGACAAAAGAATCTTCTTTTCTTCAAACTCTTCTCGCATGCTGTTGCAAACAGTATCGCACAGGCTAAAAATGTAGGGTGCTGCAATGCTGAAGTAAGCCATGTTGCCTTCTTGGCGGCGAACAACCATTTGTTGGCCGCGCAAACTGGCTAAGTGCTTTGATATATTAGGTTGTGAGGCTTCGGTGCGGGCAACTAGCTCACCAACACTGAGCTCACCTTGTTGTAATTCATGCAGAATACGCAAGCGCATTGGGTCTGCTAATAAACGGAAGCGCTGAGCTACAAGCTCAAGCATTTCTGGGGTCATGTCCGCCATTTCATTACTCGATAATAAAAACAATATTCTAATTTTAAACCAATTTTTAAAAATTCTATATTCTTTTCTGGTAATTTAGTTCTATTGACAATTACCTAAGTATTTAACGAGATTGGTTTTTGTCGCGGGTCAGGTATGGGTTAGCCCGCAACAATCCGTTATACTGGGCAGCGATTAAACATCTTATTTATTAATTTTAGCTATTTTTCAAACAGCTAGGGGATTTGAAGTTGCAGCGTTTACAGTTTATGTCTGTTGTAATTGTGGTTTTATCTTTGATATCCCTTCAGGGGTGTTCACCTGCTGCTCCTGCTATTAATAAAATATCCGGCCCGACCATGGGTACTCAATACCATATAAGTTGGGTGAGTCGCTATCAGCGACAAGAAGATTTATTAAGTGAGCAGAGGAAAATTCAGGCTGATATCGATAATATTTTAATCGATATTAATAAAAGCATGTCTACTTATGATCCGAATTCAGAGTTGTCAGCTATTAATGCAAACTTTGTCAGTGGTCTTGAGTCTAATGAGGATGATTTATTGTCTTCACCTTTGTCGTCACCTTCGTCATCACGGATGCCTTCAGTAATCGGTCAATGGCAATCTATAAGCCCGGGTTTGTATCAAGTGCTTATGATGTCTATGCAAATAGGTATTAAGTCGGCGGGTGCTTTTGATGTGACCGTTGGGCCTCTGGTTAATTTATGGGGGTTTGGTCCTGACACTCGCTCTAATAAAGCGCCAACACCAAAAAGTATATCCACAGCTTTGACTCAAGTTGGTGCATCCGCCATAAATATTCGCCAAAAAGATAATGGCTATCAGCTCAAACTCAATGCGCCGCGTTATATTGATTTGTCGGCTATTGCCAAGGGATATGCTGTGGATGTGATTGCCAATTATTTGCAAGGTCATGATATCCATGGTTTTTTGGTTGAGGTGGGTGGTGAAATAGCCGCTTTTGGAACAAAAAGCAGTGTTACTGCTGCTGATGTCTCTGGGCCGCCATGGCGTATTGCAATAGAGGCACCAGCAGATGGCCAGCGAAATGCACAATTAGTTATACCGTTATCAAATATGGCAATTGCAACATCAGGTGATTACCGCAATTATTTTGAAGAAAATGGTAAGCGTTTTTCACATACTATTGATGGCAGAACAGGGTATCCTATTGAACATAATCTGGCTTCGGTATCTGTATTGCACAAATCGTCTGCGATTGCTGATGGTTGGGCAACCGCACTCTCTGTTTTGGGTGCAGAGCAGGGCTTAAAAATAGCAGAAGAACATAATTTAGCAGCGTTATTTATTCAAAGAACTTCTGCGGGTTTTGAGCAAAGTGCTAGTCAGCAATTTCAGCAATTTCAGCAATTTAAACAAAATATTAAACAGTAATTTAGGAGAAACGCACCATGGCAACATTGGTTATTGTATTTAGCGTAATGGTTTTATTTATTATTTTGATGTCGGCTGGTATCTTGCTGGGCGGTAAGCCCATAAGTGGTTCGTGTGGCGGTATGTCAGCAGTGGGAATGAAAGGGGCTTGTGATGTTTGTGGCGGTGATTTAGAGAAGTGTGAATCAATCAAAGATCCCATTCGCCAAGAAGCTGAGGACTTGTTTTATGACGCATCTATTAAAAAAGATGATAAATGAGCAATAAAAACAAGCATGATTGCAAAATGGCACGATAAAATTGATCAGTGTCATCGCTCAATAGCCCTAATACTTTAGTCTCTATCTTTTAATTCGATTGGTTAAATGGAACGGGCTTACGTACAATAAATTATACGTTTTTAAGTGTTTTAATAATCAAAATAATAACCAAGCCATCAAAATCACATGAGTGATGACAGCCATAAGGGCGGAATATAACATGCCAGATTTACATTACGATGTCGTAATTATTGGTTCAGGTCCCGCAGGGGAAGGTGCTGCAATGAATGCAGCTAAAAAAGGGAAAAATGTTGCGGTAATTGAAAATCGAAACATGGTTGGCGGGAATTGCACCCACTTAGGCACGATTCCATCAAAAGCATTGCGTCATGCGGTTAAGCAAATTATTCAATTCAATACCAACCCCATGTTTCGTGACATAGATGGTCCGCGCTGGTTTTCTTTTCCCAGTGTGATGCGCAATGCTCAGCAAGTTATTGCTAAACAAGTGAAAGTAAGAACTGAATTTTATGGTCGTAACCGGGTGACCTTACATACCGGGCAAGCAAAATTTATTGATCCTAATACCATCGATATTTTAACCCCTTCTTCGACTAATCACACTCGTGTCCATGCCGAGCAAATTGTCATTGCAACGGGTTCTAGCCCTTGGCGTCCTGATAATATCGACTTCTCTCACAGTCGTGTGTACGACTCTGACAGTATTCTCGAATTAGAGCATACCCCTCGTACAATGATTATTTATGGTGCAGGTGTAATTGGCTGTGAATATGCTTCAATATTTTCTGGTTTGGGTGTCAAAGTTGATTTAATTCATCCTGGAGATCGTTTGTTAAACTTTCTAGATGATGAAATTTCAGATGCTTTAAGTTATCACTTACGAGATAAAGGCGCTTTAATACGCCATAACGAAGATTTTGATTCTATTGATGCTAATGATCGCTTTGTTACGCTAAGAATGAAGTCGGGTAAGCAAGTAAAAGCTGACGCTTTTTTATGGTGTGCTGGCCGTTCTGGCAATACCAAAGGTTTAGGTTTGGAAAATACTGGTCTTGAGCCAAACTCACGTGGTCAGCTTGATGTGGACCAAAGCTATCGCACAGCAGTTGACCATATTTATGCGATTGGTGACGTAATTGGCTGGCCTGCTTTGGCATCCGCTGCTTATGATCAAGGTCGCGCTGCTGCTGCAGACATAACCGATCTTGAAGATTTTCGATTTGTTAGTGAAGTTCCTACGGGTATTTATACCATTCCTGAAATTAGCTCGGTCGGTAAAAATGAACGTGAGTTGACCGAAGCGAAGATTCCTTATGAAGTAGGGCAGGCTTTCTTTAAAAACATTGCTCGTGCTCAAATCACCCAGGAAGGTGTGGGTATGTTAAAGATACTTTTTCACCGCGATACCTTAGAGTTGTTAGGTGTTCATTGCTTTGGTGACCAAGCGGCCGAGATTGTTCATATTGGACAAGCTATTATGAGCCAAGAAGGTTCAGGCAACACGTTAAAGTACTTTGTAAACACGACCTTTAATTATCCTACGATGGCAGAAGCCTATCGCATTGCAGCTTTGAATGGTTTAAATAAGCTTTAAGCCATTTTCCTTATTTAATCTTAAGCCAGTGACGGTAGTTATACATACCGCGCTGGTTTTTTTTAGCTGGTTCTTAAAAACTAACCCAGGTAACGATGAACCCGCAGGCTGGGTAAAAATACCTCTTCAGATATTTTAAAATCATTTCTGGCAGTGCGCGTTCTGGCTGCAGGTGGCTGGTCGTCAATTTGGTTAAATCTTGGTAATAAGGGATTGCTGTCTTCTGGTACTAGTAGCGGTAGAGAAACATTCATGGCTTTGCGAATGGTTTCAATGTGGCCGTTTTCATTTTTCTGCTGAAACACAAGATTGGCCCTAACAACGGGGGCTTGAGTTTGAATTTGGGCTAGCAATTCATGCTCGGGCAGGGTGTTTAATTTTTGCAACTGTTGTTGAATATGCTGTTTATCCTCTCCCATGGCCAGTAACTTCGCTTGTGCATCGGCAATGGTCATTTTTTTAATGCTGCGACCATTGCTATACCAAGTAAAGCCTATTTTTTCTGGTCGTTTAGCCAAAATAGGAATGTGACGGTAAATCTGTTTAAGGTGAATTCGACTTAAGCCGGTAAAATACAATTGTTCTCTTAAATTATGGTGACGTTTATTAAGTTGAGATTTTTCATTAAGCCACCAGTCTTTGTGGTTCTTTTGTACGCTTTGTACGAGTTTCTTAAAGTCATCTTTAGCCCTATTTACCGAGTGCGCTAAATCTATTAAGTTGTCATTTGCCATGACCAGACCATAACAACTTCGTGTTTCACGACCATCTTGCTGATCTTTGTACCAGATATCTTGATAATAGCTTCGCGCTTTTTCCAGCTCAGCTAAATTTTCCTCGCCTTCACTTAATGCAACCCAGCATTTAGGCTGCTGAATTTTTAACTGTCGACAAAATTCAGCAAGATTTAAAGTTAAACTATCAAAAGCATCTACTAGGTCGGTACTTGTAACTGTCAGCTGATCATTAAAATGTGTCATTCAATAGCCGTATTTTTTACTTTGTTGCGCGTTTGAATGAAATCACTGTGTGACACATATAAAAGATCCGCTATGCGGCGGATCATGTGTTCTTCGTATTTGTCCAATTGTTGATCGCTGTAGGCAACTTTCCAAAGAGATTCAATTAACAGCACTTTCTCGTCGTAACTGTAATGATCATTAATAACCTCTGTAAACTGGAATAAATCATTGGCATCATGAACATGCTGCATGGCAGATGATAGCAGTTCATCGGTTACTTCGCGTGTTAAAAACAAAGTATCGAATAAAATTTGCTTTATGACTTCTGATTCATCTTCATTCAATTGGTTATCAGCATTCATGATTTCAACCAAAAGAGCCGCCGCGGCCAATTCTGGTTTATGTGCTTTGCTTTGTTCTTCTTGTTGCTGAAAATACGTCAGCATTTTCTTAATCATGCTTAACTCCTATTGTTACGAATGTTCCGCAGCTTGAATACGAGAGGTAAGTAAAGACTCTAATGACTCTTGGTCTATTGCAAAACGACGTATGCCATCAGCAAGCTTGTCATGCGCCATTGGATCGTTGTTCAGTTGCCATCTAAATTGAGCTTCAGTTAAGGGTTCAGGCGCATCGGTGATGTTTTTAGCTGGAAACAACTGCTGCTGTAACGGATTTCTGTCTGATTCTAGCTCGGCCAGTAGGTCTGGGCTTATGGTTAAACGATCGCAGCCTGCAAGAGCCTCAATTTCACCGGTATTACGGAAGCTAGCACCCATAACAATAGTTTTAAATCCATGTGATTTATAAAAATTATAAATAGCAGTAACAGAGATAACACCAGGATCGTCGTTCGCTGCATATTCTTTAATGTCTGTATTGGTTTTATGCCAATCTAATATACGGCCGACAAAAGGAGAGATTAAGGTAGCACCCGCCTCGGCGCTAGCTTGCGCTTGAGCAAAATTAAACAGCAGTGTGAGGTTGCAATGAATACCTTCGGATTCAAGGATTTTAGCTGCTTGAATGCCTTCCCAAGTCGATGCGATTTTAATTAAAATGCGATCAGAAGAAACTCCCGCATCTTGATATAAACGGATTAATTTACGGGCTTTTGCAACGGTTGCCGCGGTGTTAAAAGAGAGGCGTGCATCAACTTCAGTGGAAATTACACCGGGTATGCTGGTTAGTATTTCACAGCCAATATTAACAGCCAGTTTATCACTAACATTTTCGAGCGTTGTTTTACTTGTAGTCTCTTGCCCCTTGATATTTAAGGCCCAGCTAATCGCATCGTCAATTAAATGCTGGTAGCTAGGTAATGCTGCCGCTTTTAAAATTAATGATGGATTGGTGGTTGCATCAACCGGTTTGAATTGTTTAATGGCTTCTATGTCGCCAGTATCGGCAACCACTGTTGTCATGGACTTTAATGCATCGAGTTTGTTGTTTGCTTGAGCAGACATGCTAATTCCTTAAAAGCTTTAAGATATTTATAATTTTTATACCGTTAAATAATAATATCAGCTTCTACTTAATAGCTATTGGAGTCAAGGATTTACTAGAATCAAATAGCTATACAGTCAAATGTTGGGTGATGCAGGGAGTAGTTGCCTTAGATCGCGTTGTAAAACAATTAGGGTAGAACTTAATTGATGAATTAGAAGTTGCTTAATCAGATAGACGTTGATTGATCAAAAGCTTCACGACGGGCTAATGCCTCTAAGCGATTAATCTCATTTTCTTCTTCTGTGGGTACCTTTGCCAATGCAGCCTGCAAAACCTCTAAGCCAGAACCGCGCTTGTGAGCGTTTTCACTGATATAGCGACGAAACTGACGTGCACCCGGTTGCCCGTGAAAAATACCTAAAATATGGCGGGTGATGTGCGAGAGAAAAACGTCTTTTGACAACTGCTTTTCGATATAAGGCATAAAATTTTCTATAACTTGATGACGAGAGGGTATGTTTTTTTCTCTGCCATAAAAAATATGATCGACTTGCGCCAAAATATAAGGGTTATGGTATGCCTCGCGGCCTACCATCACACCATCTAAGTGGTTTAATTGTTGCTGCATCTGTTCAATTTGATTTAGCCCGCCATTAATCAGAATTTCCAAGTCAGGAAAATCTTGTTTAAGTTGATAAACCCAATCGTATTTTAAGGGTGGAATTTCTCGATTTTCTTTCGGAGACAGCCCTTGCAGTATGGCCTTGCGGGCATGGACAATGAAGGTTTTGCAGCCAGTTTTTGCAATAGTGTCAACAAATTTAACCAGTTCTGGATAAGAGTCTTGATCATCTATACCGATGCGATGCTTAACGGTGACATCGATATCAACAGCGTCTTGCATTGCTTTTATACCATCGGCAACCAGCTGAGGATGGCCCATTAAACAAGCACCGATCATGTTGTTTTGGACGCGATCGCTAGGGCAACCAACGTTTAAATTAACCTCATCGTATCCCCATTGTTGGGCATACTTAGCGCACTGGGCTAAATCTTGAGTATTACTACCACCCAATTGTAAGGCTATAGGGTGTTCTTCTTGTCCGTAAGCTAAAAAACGATCACGGTCGCCATTAATAATTGCCCCTGTGGTTACCATCTCGGTATAAAGAACGGCATCACCAGTTAATAATCGCCAAAATTGACGGCAGTGAGAATCACTCCATTCCATCATGGGTGCCGTTGTGAAGCGACGATCAAGTTTTAAATCTGTATTTGTAGCAGAGGGCATAATGAACCGAATTATGAATCAATAGAAAATGCGCATTCTAGCACAATCCATTGCAAGATTTCTGCCGCTGATGTTATGCGTCTTGGCTGAATAAGATCAGCGAATTCTCTTTGTTTGTTTAGCGTATTATTAATCAATTGAATGTCATGATAAACTTAATTCGAATAGTCGCATTCAGTAATATACTTTTTTAAATTCAATGAAATTGAGGCTTAGGTAAGCATGAATATTACCATTCTTGGCGCTGGCTTTGCTGCATTAACCGCAGTTAAAAATGTACGCAAGCAAGCGCCAGACGCAAATATAACCGTTATTGCACCTTTCAAGACACTGACTTATTTACCGAGCATTATCTGGATACCAGCAAATCTTCGCAAAGGAGAAGATTTAAAAATTGACCTAAGCCGTTTTTTTCAACGTAACAATGTTAATCATATTGAGGCTAGTGTCACCAATGTGATTAATTTAGGTCGCACGGTACAAACAGATGAGGGTGATTTTGACAACGATGGCTTAATAATAGCTTCTGGTGGCCGTTTTATTAAAAAATTACCGGGTATTGAACATGTTATTACGCCATGTGAAGGTATTTTCGCTGCAGAAAAAATCAAGTCACGTTTAAATGAATTAGAAGGTGGAACCATAGCCATAGGTTTTGGTGGCAATCCCAATGAGCCATCAGCCATGCGTGGTGGCCCAATGTTTGAATTTTTATTTGGTATTGATACCTTGCTTCGCCGACAGAATCGTCGTGATCAATTTGAAATTATTTTCTTTAATCCGGCACTAAAGCCAGGAATGAGGCTGGGCGAAAAAGTACCCGATATGGTGCTTAAAATGATGGCAAAAAGAAATATAAAAACCCACCTCGGCGAAAAAATGAAAGGCTTTGAAGCTAATAAGGTCATCACCGAAAACAATGAAATTATTGCCGATCTGATTCTATTTATGCCCGGAATGACAGGGCCATCTTGGACTCAAAATTCTGATATATCTAAATCTAAAGGCGGATTAATAAAAGCGAATGCTTCTTGCCAAGTAGAAGGGTTGGAAAAAACTTACGTGGCCGGTGATTCTGGTAGCTTTCCTGGACCAGAATGGCAGCCTAAGCAAGCTCACGCTGCTGATATTCAAGCGGCTGTGGCCAGTCGTAACTTGGTAGCTGAGTTAAAAGGAAAGCCAGCAAATGAAGTATTTAAACACGAATTGTTTTGTATAATTGATACGTTATCACACGGTGTTTTGATAAAGCGTACAGAATCAGGGACATTCATGTTGCCACCTTTGCGAATTATGCATTATGCAAAGCGACTATTTGAAGGGATTTATTTAAAGCAATATAAGTAAGCTTTTGTTTAAATCGTGAGGCAAGCTATTCTGGTTGCAAACTTATTTACTGCTTGGGTTTTTGGGCCATGCTACCCAGTAAAATCATGCGTAACTGCATAATTAAGCGTTCTTGAATCAAAATGACTTCTTCAGGCTTGTGTTCGATAGCCTCAATGCTCGCAACCAATACTTGATTAACCATAACTTCTGCCGCTAATGCGGTATTATTAAGGCGACTATCGTTATTCAAATCTTCATATAACTCATCGATGAAAAACTGTTTTTCTTTTTGCAGTGCTTCACGAAAAATGCGCGGGCCGCCGGTTAAACCACTGGTTAATAAACGAAACAACTGTGGGTTTTTTTGGCTAAATTCAAGCTGAGTGATGACAGACATCTCAATCGCACTGCCATTTACTTTGATTCTTTGACGCGCTTTACGCATTAGTTGACGTAAGGTGAGGGCGACCTTGTCGACCAATACTAAACCCAGTTCTTCCATGTCTTTAAAGTGTCTGTAAAAAGTCGCTGGCGCTATTTGAGCTTCGCGAGTGACCTCTCTTAAACTTAGTGCTGGATAACCTTTTTCTTCACTGAGTCTTAATGCAGCGTTAATAATAGACTGGCGTGTTTTTTCTTTTTGTTCTGACCGAATGCTCATGTGATAACTACGTTTTGCTGCGCACCATGGATTGCAGTTGGATAATGTTGGCTTAATATTAATGACACATACTATAACAGGCATTTAACTTTTCTGTAGATTAAATTGAATCGCGAGAGGGCAACGTTATTAAAGTAAAGGATATGTTTATTGGGTCGCAAGAAGATTACCTTGCCAATAAATATTCCTCGCTGGTAATATTCCTATAGGTAGTAAGTTAAAATGAAAACTTTAAAAGTCTTAAAATTGATTAAAAGGGAAATGAGTATGTTAAAGAGCATCAAAAAATTGGCCAGTAAGGCTTTATTAATTGGCGCGGTTGTCAGTAGTTCTCTCATTACTTTTAGCACTGCGCAAGCACAGCAAGAAGTATGGCTAGATGTTCGTACTGCAGAAGAATACAGCACCGGCCATGTTGAGAATTCTGCGCACATTCCTTATCAGCTCGTCGGTGACCAAATTGCCGCTTTAGTGAGTGATAAGGATACCCTTATTCACTTGTATTGCCGCAGTGGGAATCGCGCGGGTAAAGCTTTAAAAGTGTTGCAAGAAATGGGCTACACCAATGCACATAACGATGGTGGGATTTCTGATCTACACCATGATGCCGTTATTATTGAACCCAAGTAGCATATTTTTAGAAGTTTTGGCTTAAAGTCGTTTTTTCTAAAGTCATTAACGTTCTGCCAGCGCAGAACGTTAATTTTACACTTGTCTAAGATTAAGAAATAGAAGGGTCAACACCATCGAGGGGTTTAACAACTAAAACGTCACACGAAACCCGATCAATAATACGCTCAGCAGTATTGCCAAGCAAAACACCAGACAAGCCTTCTCGGCCAACGGTGCCAATCACAACCACATCAGCTTCAAGCTCTTTAGTCATGTCTTCTAGAACATCATCCGGATCGCCTTCTTTTATGTGCACATTATCTTCACTGACATTGTATTTGCGTGCATATTTTGAGCATTCTAGGCGATGTTGCTTGGTAATATATTGATGAATGTCATCAGGAGCAGAAACCTCCGGTACCATCGCAAAAGCCAATGCAACCATTGGGTATGAATTAACTATGTGTAAGTCTGTAGAGAAATTGTCGGATAAATGTTCGGCGAATGCCAAAATGTTTTCATTTATTAACTGATGACCTTCGTCATTTGAGGTGGCATCAATTGACGCTACAATCCGGTTATTGGTCCAAGGCTTTGCAGATTTGACCATTAAAATAGGAGCAGGGCAGTGGCGCAGTAAGTTCCAATCACTGTGAGTAAAAATACGATCCATAATGGTGTAGTGTGCTTTTGTACCTTTTACTACTAAGTCAAAGTTACCTGTATTCATAGAAGCCATTACCGCGTCATGAATATTTTTTTGCCAATGAACTTCTGTAGAAATTTCAATGCCATTGCTCTCGGCTTCGTCGGCATAACTATCCAACCAAGCTTGGCAATTATTAATAAGCGCTTGTTTAATTTTGAATTTGGTTTCAGTCTCTAATGATGAGTCATCTTCGCAGTGGGCTTCGTAGCAACTGCCTAAAATTGTAATGTCTGCCTTTACCGAGCTCGCCAATGCTAACGCACGATCAAAAGCTGGTTGCTCTGGATGATCATTATCTAATACAACAAGAATGTGATTTATATTAAGCATGGTTAGCTCCTTTTATAATTTAATATCCAATGTATAGCAGGCTATCAATAAGTTGTTGTTTTATATCAAGAGATCCAAACTTAATTGTAGCTAAAAGTTATTTTGTCTGTTTTTTATTAGGGCAATAAAAGCCTTGGCCGCATTAGATAAAGTTCTACCCTGCAGATATAAGAAACCCAATGGACGAGTTAAACTAATATCCTCTACTTTCAGCACTATTAAAGCACTGCTATCTGCTTTTTCAATCATGGATTCTGGTAATAGACTCCAGCCTAAACCTACCGATGCTAGCATCTTAATGGTTTCTAAATAATTTGTAGGCATGGGGTTATTTAGTTGTAAATTTCGTTGTTTAAATGTGTTCTGAATGAGTTGAAAAGTAAATGTATTACTTTCTGGCAAAATGGCTGGAAACTTACTCAAATCTGCTAATGTCACTTTGCTAACTAACTGTAAAGGATGTTCTTTAGCGCAGACAAAAACCATTTTGTCATGCCACAAAACCTCGCTCACCATGCCTTCTGGTGCAAAATTACCATTTACACTTTCTAAAGTGGTTAAGGCCAACTCCACTTGTCGTTGGGCAACGGCTTGATAAGCAGACTCTGAACCCATAAAACTCAGGTTAAGTTCGGCAAGAGGAAATTGACTCACAAACGATTTCAAAAATGGCGGTAGCCTGTGTAAGCCAATATGATGGCTAGTTCCCAGCTTTAGACTGCCTTCAACTTTATGGTTCATATTGCGCATTGAAAGCTGAGTATCGTTCACAAGCTGAACAATTTCTTTGGCTTTGGGTAACAGTGCTTGCCCGGTATTGGTCAAGCTAAGGCTGCGATTATGGCGCTCAAATAAGGGATTATTTAATTGCCCTTCTAGTCCTTTAATACGTTTACTAATAGCCGGCTGGGTAAGATGAAGCTGATCGGCCGCCAACGAAAAAGACTTATGTTCAGCAACCGCGATAAAAGCGGTAAGTGCTTGAATATCCATGGATAAAATTACTCTATGTGAGACAGTAAGGCTAAGCGCTATTCCTAATAGTAATGCAATTTATGAAAAATATGAATTGGAGTTATTTATACGATTTTTGTATGATGGGTGCATCAAAGAAGCATGCAGGATTTTTCGAATACATTTCTGCTTTCAAAAAAGACTTCTTATTGAAATTAATCAGTCAGCTATGAGAGAGCGCTATGACGGCTAAAACATTATATGACAAGTTGTGGGATTCACACTTGGTCAAACAACGCGACGACGGCACGGCTTTAATCTATATTGATCGTCAGTTATTACACGAAGTAACCTCACCGCAAGCATTCGAAGGTCTTCGTATTGCAGCTCGTAAACCTTGGAAGTTAAGCGCAAACTTAGCGACACCAGACCATAACGTACCAACGACTAAAACAGAGCGTACGGTGGGCATTGCGGGCATTCAAGATCCGGTTTCTAAAATTCAGGTGCAAACCTTAGACGACAACTGTAACGAATTTGGCATTACCCAATTCGATATGATGGATAAGCGCCAAGGCATTGTTCACGTTGTTGGCCCAGAGCAGGGCGCAACTTTGCCAGGTATGACGGTTGTTTGTGGTGACTCCCACACCGCAACCCACGGTGCATTTGCTGCCTTAGCGCACGGTATAGGTACGTCTGAAGTTGAACACGTATTAGCCACTCAGTGTTTGATTCAACGCAAAATGAAAAATCTTTTGATTAACGTTGAAGGTACTTTGGGTGAAGGCATTACCGGTAAAGACGTGGTATTGCATGTTATTGGTGTAATCGGAACCGCTGGCGGCAACGGTTGCGCAATGGAATTTGGCGGCAGCGCGATTCGCAGCATGAGCATGGAAGGTCGCATGACCATGTGCAACATGGCAATTGAAGCGGGCGCTCGTGTCGGTATGGTGGCATTTGACCAAATCACTGCCGATTACGTTAAAGGTCGCGACTTTGCACCAAAAGGCGATCATTGGGAAATGGCATTAGAACAGTGGGCGGATTTAGTCTCTGATGAAGATGCGGTTTTCGATAAGGTTGTAGAAATTAAAGCGGAAGACATCAAGCCACAGGTTACTTGGGGCACGTCGCCAGAAATGGTCACCACGGTTGATGGTTTTGTACCAACTTTAGAAGATGCCAAAGATGAAGTAGAGCGCAGTGGTTTTGAGCGTGCCTACAAATACATGGGCTTAGAGCCAGGCCAAGCGATTACCGACATCAACTTGGATCGAGTATTTATTGGTTCTTGCACTAATAGCCGTATTGAAGATTTGCGCGCCGCCGCTGCCGTTGCGAAAGGCAATAAAGTCGCTGACTCTGTGATTCAGGCTTTGGTTGTTCCGGGCTCTGGCTTGGTTAAAGAGCAGGCGGAAAAAGAAGGTTTGGATAAAATTTTTATCGAAGCTGGCTTTGAATGGCGCGAGCCAGGTTGTTCAATGTGTTTGGCAATGAACGCTGATAAGTTGGGTAGCGGTGAACATTGCGCTTCTACCTCTAACCGTAATTTTGAAGGTCGTCAGGGCTATGGTGGTCGTACGCATTTGGTAAGCCCAGCCATGGCAGCCGCGGCGGCGATTGCGGGTCACTTTGTTGATGTTCGTCAGTTTGAATTGGTTAAATAAAGGAGCGTTATAATGAAAGCATTTGTTAAGCAAAGCGGTATCGTCGCTCCTATGGATCGCGCCAATATCGATACAGATATGATCATCCCTAAGCAGTTTTTGAAATCCATCAAGCGTAGCGGCTTCGGCCCGAACTTGTTTGATGAATTGCGTTATCTTGATGAAGGCCAGCCTGATGCTGATAACTCGGGTCGTCCGTTAAATCCGGATTTCGTTTTGAATCAGCCGCGTTACCAGGGTGCTTCAATTCTATTAACCCGTGAAAACTTTGGTTGTGGTTCTTCTCGTGAACACGCACCATGGGCGTTAGAAGATTTTGGTTTTCAGGTTATCATTGCCTCTAGTTATGCGGATATTTTCTTCAATAACAGTTTCAAAAACGGTCTTTTACCGATTGTTTTAGACGAAGCAATTATTGATGGTTTATTTGCCGAAGTCACCGCGACAGAAGGTTATGAGTTGACGGTTGATTTAGAAAATCAAAACATCGTGAAGCCAAATGGTGATTTAATCCCATTTGAAGTTGACGCCTTCCGCAAGCATTGCTTGATGAACGGCCTTGATGATATTGGCTTGACATTGCAAGATGCAGACGACATTACGGCTTATGAAGTTAAGCGCAAAGCATCGTCGCCTTGGTTGTTTTAGGTTGTACGAGATAAAAGATTAAAAGCAGGCTTTTGCACGCGCTTTTTACGCATGACTTTAAGTAATTCTCTTCAGGGGACGCCGTAAATACGTCCCTGTAGGCTCGTACCCCGCATCCCTGCGGCGTGACGCCTCCTGAAGAGAACAACTTAAATCATGCCAATGAAATTTATGATTACTCAAGAAATCTTGGCTTATTTGAACCTTTCTAGAGTTTTAATGTATGCAATTCATATTGAATTGATTGAAGAGTTATTGGAAAGGGTGGCTAGGTCTTGGGTGGTTCGTTAAAGGGGCGTCATTTCGCAGGGATGCGAAATACGAGGCTACAGGGAAGTATTTACGCCCGTCCCCAAAAACGAATTACCCATTACCTAGCTATCCGTGTTGAAAATTACAAGAATCAAAGTTATTTAGTTGTTAAGCGGAATCAAAAATGTCTAAAAAAGTATTAATCCTACCAGGTGATGGTATTGGCCCAGAGATCGTAACCGAAGCAGAAAACGTATTGGTTGCCGTAAACGAGAAGTTTAACCTAGGTCTAGAATTTGACCATGGTTTAGTCGGCGGTGCAGGCTATGATGCCGAAGGTTCTCCACTGCCAGCATCAACCATGGAAAAAGCCAAAGCGGCTGATGCCATCCTTCTTGGTGCAGTGGGTGGCCCTAAGTGGGACAACCTAGAAGATCGCGAAATGCGCCCTGAAAAAGGCCTATTAGGTTTGCGCTCTGGCCTTGAATTGTTTGGCAACTTGCGCCCAGCAATCCTATACCCACAACTTGCAGATGCCTCATCATTAAAGCCAGAAGTAGTATCTGGTCTTGATATTTTAATCGTTCGTGAACTAACGGGTGGCATTTACTTCGGCCAGCCACGCGGCATTCGCACATTAGAAAATGGCGAGCGACAAGGTTACAATACCTACGTATACAGCGAATCAGAGATTCGTCGTATCGGTAAAGTAGCGTTTGAAGCGGCTAAAAAACGCGGTGGCAAACTATGCTCCGTCGACAAAGCCAACGTACTAGAAGTAACCGTACTGTGGCGCGAAATCATGAACGACATGGCGAAAGACTACCCAGAGGTAGAACTTTCTCACATGTACGTTGATAACGCCGCAATGCAACTCGTACGTGCACCGAAGCAGTTTGACGTCATGGTAACAGGCAATATGTTTGGTGACATCCTATCCGATGCCGCAGCCATGCTAACCGGCTCAATCGGCATGCTACCTTCGGCGTCTTTAGACAAAGACAACAAAGGCATGTACGAACCTTGTCACGGCAGCGCACCTGATATTGCAGGCCAAGGCATAGCAAACCCATTAGCGACCATTCTTTCGGCGGCAATGATGTTACGATACTCTTTAGGTGAAAACACTGCAGCCGATGCCATCGAAAAAGCAGTAAGTGACGTATTAGACCTTAATCTACGTACGCCAGACATCTACTCTGATGGCATGACAAAAGTAAGCACCGCAGAAATGGGTGCAGCAGTCGTAAAAGCACTTTAATAGCTAAATAACTGTTAGCTGGAAAACATTAAAGTACGAAAAGAATTAATTGATAAGCAACCAAAAGCTAGGTATGAGTGTTTATTAGTTCAATAGCAAATATGCGAGGCAGGAAGCCGAACTAAGTCTACAGGGAAGTATTTACGACGTTTTGCGGTTGAACTAAAAATAAGCGAGTGAACCTAGCGTTTTGAAGTTGAAAATTAGGTTGGAATATAATGAAAACTGTAGGTCTTGTAGGCTGGCGTGGCATGGTTGGCTCCGTGCTAATGCAACGAATGGAAGCAGAGAACGACTTTGCTGATATCAATCCGGTATATTTTACTACCTCTCAAGCAGGGCAAGCAGCCCCAGCGTTTGGTGGCAAAGAAGCCCCTGCGCTTAAAGACGCGTTCGACATTAACGAACTAAAAGCCATGGACGTCATCATCACCTGTCAAGGTGGCGATTACACCAAACAAGTTTACTCAAAGCTAATGGCCACCGGTTGGAAAGGCTACTGGATCGATGCGGCATCAAGCCTGCGTATGGCCGATGACGCAATTATCGTACTCGACCCAGTCAACAAAAACGTCATCAAAGACGGCCTAAGTAATGGTGTTAAAACCTTCGTAGGCGGAAACTGCACCGTATCCCTAATGCTAATGGGGTTGGGTGGTTTGTTCGAAAACGGCCTGGTTGAATGGTTAAGCTCACAAACCTACCAAGCAGCTTCGGGTGGCGGTGCTAAGCACATGCGTGAATTACTGACGCAAATGGGCCAACTAAACGCTTCTGTTGCAACTGAGTTGGCTGATCCACGCAGTGCAATTTTAGACATTGACCGTATCGTTGCAGAAACGCAGCGCAACGGATCAATGGACACAGCCAACTTTGGCGTACCATTAGGTGGCAGCTTAATCCCATACATCGATACAGAAATGGACAATGGCCAAAGCCGTGAAGAATGGAAAGGCCAAGCTGAAACCAACAAGATTTTAGCAACCGGCAGCAACATCATCCCAGTAGACGGCACCTGCGTGCGTATTGGTTCTATGCGCTGTCATAGCCAAGCCTTCACCATCAAGCTTAAAAAAGATGTACCGATGGATGAAATTAACGCCATGCTAGACGAGCACTCGCAATGGTCTGGTGTTGTTCCAAACAACAAAGAAGCCACTATTGCAGGTTTAACACCAACAGCGGTTACCGGTACTTTAAATGTGCCAGTAGGACGCTTACGTAAAATGAACATGGGATCACAATACTTGAATGCATTCTCTGTAGGTGATCAATTGCTGTGGGGTGCTGCCGAGCCACTTCGTCGTATGTTGCGTATTTTATTAGAAAACTAAAGATATGAGGGCTTGCATTACAAAATGAAGCATTGGACAAAATGGGACACAATGTTTCATTTTGTGAGTAAGCTCACACTTTAGTGCCGCAGAATTGGTTAAAAGATAGTCGGCAAGGCCCGTGTTGCGTGTGATATTGACGTCAAGACGTTGCGAAAACTGTATTTATAATTGATACTTACGATTGAAATTGAATGTAAAATAAAAGTTCATTGTAAATGGACAAAAAGATTCATGAACTAATTTGGTTTTATTGTTTGCGAAACCGGCATCAAGCAGCCTAATAACAACAAGGAAGCAGAGAATGAAGCGCACGCTTTTAAGTACTCTAGTGATCACCAGCACACTAGGCCTAAATGCCAATGTGTTTGCACTGGGTATGGGTGAGCTTGAATTAAAGTCTACACTCAATCAGCCACTTCAAGCAGAAATCGAGCTGACCAACATTGATGATCTTACCGAGTGGGAAATCAAGCCATCTTTAGCTTCTGACGGTGATTTCGACCGTGCAGGTGTTGAGAAAATATTCTTTTTAAGTGATATCGATTTCGAAGTTAAAGGAAGTCGCATCATTTTAAGCAGTGACAAATCCGTTACTGAGCCCTTTTTAAACTTTCTTGTGCAGGTTAACTGGCCATCTGGTCGTGTTCTGCGCGAGTATACATTATTGCTTGACCCGCCACTGTTCGATGAAACCATTCAGCCGTTAGCACCTATTGCTACTGCAGAAACAGAACAAGCCGTAAAAGTTGAAAGCCAGCAAGTTAAACAACCTAAAAGCACTTGGGAAACAGAAGAAGCCAAGCCAGGTACTTACAAGGTTCAGCCAAGCGATACACTTTGGGAAATTGCGATAAAAACACGCCCCAATCGTCAAGTTAGTCCACAGCAAATGATGCTAGCGATACAAGACAGTAATCCTAGTGCTTTTATGGCTGGCAACATTAATCGTTTAAAAACACATCAAGTTTTACGCATACCCAATGAACAGCAAATGGCCGCTCGTAATGATGGCCAAGCTATTAGTGAAGTGATGCGTCAGAATAAAGAACTGCAAACAGCTGGCGCTCAACTGGACGCAACCCGCAAAGCTGGTCAATCCAACAAGGCTGCAACCCCAGAGTCTGGCGGTGAACTGAAATTACTTGCCAACAATGAAAAGGTGTCGAATTCAGCGGGCGCAAGTGTTGATGTTAATAACGGCGTAGAAGGCGGAGGGCGCACTGAGCGCTTAGAAAACGATTTATCCATCGCTTTGGAAAATCTTGATACCAGCCGTTTAGAGAATGATGATCTTAAAAAACGACTTGATGCATTAGAAGAGCAAATTGCAACGCTACAGCGCTTAGTTTCGTTAAAAGACGATCAACTAGCCAGCATACAAACTCTTGATATTCAAAAAGAAGCATTGAATGCTGATCAAGCACTTGTACAAACACCAGAATTAGAAGATGCAGCAAGCGAGTCTTTGCAAGCAGAGGCAACAGAAGCGCAAAATTCTTCAGATGTGGATACAAGTGAGGGTCTACCGGTCGATACTCTGGCCGTATCTGACGATGCAGACTTTAATTACGCAGAACCTGAAGTCGATAACACAGCAGTTGTCGAAACGACTGATGCTCTCGCAGAGCTGGATCCAGCATTAACGGCTAGCCAAATTGAACAGCAAGTAGAAGATCGCTACAAGCCAAAAGGATTTGTAGCTGAAGTGATGGCAAAGCCAGAACTTATGGCAGGTCTTGCAGGTGGTCTAGCTCTAATCTTTGGTCTTGTTGGTTATGCAATCAAAAAACGTCGTGACAACAAAGAAGGCGAAGTAGCTGATCCTGAGTTGGCTCAATATGGCGAAGATTATCAGGTAGGCGAAACTGATATTGATGATTCATCATTAGATAACTTTGAATTTGATGAAGATGACCAAACGGTAACAGATTTAAATGATGACCTATTGGAAGGTATAGGTTCAGATCATGATGAACATGGAGATATGGCGGATGACACTGCTGGATCTGCTGATTTAGATTCTGATACGGTGGCTCAAGCTGCAGATATTATTGGTGAAGCAGAAATTTATATTGCTTATGGCCGATTTGATCAAGCTGCTGATTTACTCAAGAATTCAATTGTACTCGAGCCTAGTCGTACAGATTTAAGAATGAAGCTTCTTGAAGTCTATGTTGAAACAGACGACGCTGATTCTTTTGCAGAAGCAGAGTTAGAACTGAATTCATTAGGTGATATTAAAGCTAACGATAAAGCTGCAACAATGCGCACTCATCTTACTTCACCAATAAATGGTGAAATGAATGAGATCGAAGAGCTATCAGCCAGTCTTGATGATGATTCTGAATTAGACCTAACTGCTGGTGCAACAGCAGACGATGACATTTTAGATATTGAAGCTTTAGCTGATTCAGAGGATGAGTTCTCTGATACGTTTGCTGACAGTATTGATTTTGAAGCCGCTTTAGAGCTACCAGAACAAGATGATCTGGATAGCAGTCCAGCTGAAGTTGTAGCAGAAGACACAGCAAATTCGGCCGATGCTGATAGTTTTGCTGCGTCACTTGATGCACTGGATGAAGAAAATAGCTTGGAGTTTGATCTAACAGAAGCTGAAACTGATGCCAATACAGAAGATAGTTTCGATTTTGAACTCACCAGTGAAGATGACATTGAAAGCGACATTGAAAGCCTAAACGACTTAGATGACATTCCAACGTTAGAAGAAATATCTGATTCAGATCATTCTGAATTAAAAAACATCACCTTAGACGAAGAAATCTCTGTTAATGATTTAAGCGAGCTTGATGATGTTCCTACTTTGGATGAATTGACTAGCTTAGATGAATCATCTGAGCTTAGTGAATCAGACGAGCCCGCTGAGTTGTCATTAGAAGATAGCTTAGAAACTGACAGTGATAACGATGTTGTTAATCTAGCAGCATTGGATAGCAATGATTCTTCTGACATGGCGCAGCTTGAAGAGCTGTTAGACTCAACTGAATCTAACGAAGCTTTACCAGATTTGAATTTTGAACTTGAAGAAACTGGGTTTGAAAATGATGATTTGGATGATCTAAAATCACTTGAAGAAGAGCTCGATCAGTTAAGTAATCTTAACGACGATCAGATATCTGGTTCTGAAGAAATACTTGATTCTGAAGATGCTATTGATTCTGAAAGCGCGCTTGATTTAGATAAGGCTCTTGATTTAGATGTAGCTCTTGATAATGCTTTAACAGAAGACGATTCTACCCCTGAAGATGTTTTGTCAGAGTTAGTTTCTGCTGATGGCTCCGCTGATTCAAATGAAATTTCGGACTTTGATGAAACTTCTGATGAAGTCTTAGCCAGTCTTGAATCTGATCTAGAAGGTTTTGATGCGAATTCTGAATTTGATCTTAATGAGCTTGATGAATTACCAGATTTTACCGAAGGTTCCTCGCCAGCGGCTAAAACAGAAGGTTCTGTTGCAAATCAAGACCAAGAAATTGACCTTGATCAGCTAGCAGCGGCAGATGATGAATTCGACTTCTTAGCAGGCACAGATGAGTGCGCTACTAAGCTTGACCTTGCCCGTGCCTACATGGACATGGAAGATAGCGAAGGCGCTAAAGAATTACTGCAAGAAGTTATCTCTGAAGGCAATGATCAACAAAAACATGATGCGCGTGCGCTAATGGACAGTATCGGCTAAGATACTGTCCATTATGACAAACCATCAAAATTTTGTCGCTGAAACCAGCGACGTAAAAAAAGTAAAAGTTGCCGCTATCGTTGAATACCATGGAGCTCATTTTCATGGTTGGCAGCGGCAAAAACATCATCCAGAGCCAACTATTCAGGCCGCTCTGGAGGATGCTCTTAGTAAAATAGCTAACGAAAGCATTTCTGTTGTTTGCGCAGGGCGCACTGATGCTGGAGTTCATGCATCTACTCAGGTTATTCACTTTAACACTACGGCCAAGCGTAAACCCTATAATTGGGTGCGCGGTACCAACACCCAGTTGCCTACGGGTATTGCAGTGCGTTGGATGGGAGAGGTTGATGAAGAATTTCACGCACGTTTTAGTGCCACAGCAAGGCGTTATCGTTACTTGATATACAACAAACCTGTTAAGCAGGGTTTGATGCATGATCAGCTTACTTGGTGTCGTTTTCCTCTTGATGAAACTGCAATGCACCAAGCGGCGCAGTCTTTATTAGGTGAAAATGATTTCACGTCATTTAGAGCGAAAGACTGTCAATCTAATACACCGTTTCGCAATATTCACAGTATTTCTGTTAAGCGCTTTGGTGATATTGTAATGATAGACGTTCAAGCTAATGCATTCTTATATCATATGATCAGAAACATAGCCGGTGTGCTTATACCTATCGGTATGGGGCGAAAGCCTGTTGACTGGTGTGCTGAGTTACTTGTTCAAAAGGATCGTGCAAAGGCAGGGGTCACCGCTCCTTCTGATGGCCTTTATTTTGTTGGTGTCCAATATCCTGAGCATTTTTCGATCCCGTCACAACCTTGGGGGCCGGTATTTGTTGAGCCATGGCTGTGTAAATAATTAAATTCTGTTAAACTCTTTTTTCTTAAAATATTTCTCTTTTTTAACATCAAATAAAGTGTGCTTTTGTGAGTAAAGTGCGAATCAAAATATGCGGATTAACCCGCGATGAAGATGTTCATAATGCAGTAGTCGAAGGTGCTGATGCGCTTGGTTTTGTGCTTTACAAACCAAGCCCTAGAGCCGTGACTGCTGAACAAGCTGCTGAACTCATTCAAAAAGTGCCTGCCTTCGTTACCACGGTTGCACTTTTTGTAAATGAACGCGCTGAAGAAATTCATCGAGTCCTTTCTGTTTGTCCTTTCGACCTATTGCAGTTTCACGGAGATGAAACTGCTGAATTTTGTCGTCAATTTAACCGTCCTTATATGAAAGCCATCCGTGTGCGCAGTAGCGATGATATCGATCGCGCAGTGCAGCAGTTTCCGGATACTAAAGCGCTATTATTGGATGCCTATGTGGAGAATTTGCCTGGCGGAACTGGCCAGGCGTTCGATTGGCGTCTCATTCCGCAATTATCAGTACCTTGGGTGCTGGCAGGCGGGCTAAATTCAAGTAATGTTGCCGCTGCCATAAACCAAGTTAAGCCTTTTGCCGTAGATATAAGTGGCGGTATAGAGGCCAGTAAAGGCATTAAAGACAGAATTAAAATTCAAGAATTTATAAGCGAGGTTCGCAATGTCGAACGCTAAAGACATGCAAGATTTTCCAGTACTTCCCGATGCTAAAGGCCATTTTGGTATTTTTGGCGGGCGATTTGTTTCAGAAACACTCAGTGCCGCATTGGATGAACTTGATGCGTTGTACACTAGACTATCTCAAGACCCAGCATTTCAAAAAGAATTTGACGAAGATCTAGCGCATTACGTTGGCCGCCCATCGCCGTTGTATTTTGCTGAGCAGCTAACCAAGCATTGTGGTGGCGCTAAAATTTACTTTAAGCGTGAAGATCTGAACCACACTGGCGCTCACAAAATTAACAACACCATTGGTCAAGCGCTATTAGCCAAGTATTCTGGTAAGAAAAAAATTATTGCCGAAACGGGAGCAGGGCAACACGGCGTTGCAACCGCTACTGTTGCTGCTCGTTTAGGCATGGAATGTAAGGTTTTCATGGGGGCAACTGACATAGAGCGTCAAAAGCTCAATGTTTATCGTATGCGCTTATTAGGTGCAGAAGTAATCTCGGTTGAATCCGGTACAAAAACATTAAAAGACGCTATGAATGACGCCATGCGTCACTGGGTTACTCATGTAGACGACACATTCTACATTTTAGGTACCGCAGCAGGTCCACACCCATACCCTAAATTAGTTCGTGATTTCCAAAGTATTATTGGTCGTGAAACCATTCGACAGTGCGACGAGCAACTAGGTCGTCAGCCCGATGCAGTGCTAGCTTGTATTGGTGGCGGCTCAAATGCCATCGGTATGTTTTATCCTTATCTAAATATGCACGATGTACGCATGATCGGCGTTGAAGCCGGTGGTTTAGGGTTATCGGGTAATGATCACGCAGCACCATTATGTAAAGGACGCCCTGGTGTATTACACGGTAATCGAACCTACTTAATGGAAGACGACAACGGCCAGATCATGGGAACACACTCAGTTTCTGCGGGTTTAGATTACCCAGGTGTTGGTCCTGAACATTCTTGGTTAAAAGATATCGGTCGCGCAGAATATGTTGCCGCTACTGATGATGAAGCATTGGACGCCTTTAGAGCGCTAACTCGTATCGAAGGCATAATGCCTGCCCTTGAAACCAGTCACGCCATTGCTCATGCAATGAAAATGGCAAAGGACATGCGTCCTGATCAAGTATTGGTCGTTAATTTATCAGGGCGTGGCGATAAAGATATTCACACCGTGGCTAGTATCGACGGTCTCGAAAACGTCGATGTATAAATAAAGTAGAAAGGAAAGTGAAATGAGTCGTATAGCTGCTTTATTTTCAGAGCTAAACAAAACCGGAAAAAAAGCATTAATACCTTTCGTTACCGCGGGTGATCCTCATCCGTCGGTAACGGTCGACATGATGCATGGCTTAGTAGAGGCGGGAGCGGATATCATTGAATTGGGTGTTCCTTTTTCTGACCCAATGGCCGATGGTCCAACCATTCAGCTTGCTTGCGAGCGTGCTTTGATGCACAACACGTCATTACGTGATGTGATTTCAATGGTTACCGAATTCCGCACAAAAAATGCAAACACACCGGTTGTTTTAATGGGTTATTTAAATCCTGTAGAAGCGATGGGCTACGAAACTTTTGCCAAGGCAGCGCAGCAAGCCGGTATTGATGGTGTATTAATGGTTGATATGCCACCAGAAGAATCCGGTGAAAATGCGAAAATCTTTGCAGATCACGGTTTAGATATCATTTATCTAATCGCTCCAACTACAACCGATGCGCGCATTAGTGAAATCGCTAAATACAGCACAGGTTATGTCTATTACGTTTCCATAAAAGGCGTGACAGGTACCGCAGCTATTGATGTTGATGACGTAAGCAAAAATCTTGAGCGTATCCGTAGTCGTGTGAGTATTCCCGTTGGTGTTGGCTTTGGAATCAACAACGGCGAAGCGGCGGCAGCAGTGGCCTCTGTAGCCGATGGTGTCATTGTTGGTTCAGCGCTGGTGAATAAGATTGCCGCCAATGCTGCGCAACCAGATGTCGCCATCGCAGAAGTAAAAACTGTACTCTCTGAAATGCGAACGGCCATGGATAAGCAATAACCCATGAGCGTGATCAATAATCAGGATGCTCGCAGCAAAGATGAGTGGCTCAGTTATTTAGAGTCCACTCATCCCTCTGACATTGAAATGGGGTTGGGGCGGGTCACGCAAGTAGCCAAAAATCTAGGTTTGTTCAAACCAGCTCCCATCACAATCGTTGTTGGGGGTACTAATGGTAAAGGTACAACAACCGCTTTTCTAAGTCAGTTGCTAGCGCAAAAAGGCTTATCTTCGGCTGGTTACAACTCTCCCCACATTCACCAATACAACGAACGTGTTAATCAGCGTGACCGCCAAGGCAATGCACGACTAACCAGCGATCAAGAGCTGTGTGCTGCATTTAGTGCGATTGAAGCGGGCCGCGGTGATATACCGCTTACCTATTTTGAATTCGGTACTTTGGCTGCATTGTGGCAAATTAAACATTGGCAAGTTGATGTTGCCTTGCTAGAAGTTGGCCTGGGTGGGCGTTTAGATGCAGTTAATATTGTCGATACCGATCTCGCCATCGTCACTAGTGTAGGGCTCGATCACCAAGACTGGTTGGGAGATACACTCGATCTAATCGGTTATGAAAAAGCAGGAATAGGGCGCAAGCATAAACCCCTTATATGTGGGCAGCCGAAAGTTGCCGACGGGTTTATTGATCATGCCAATACCATTCAAGCTCATGCTCTGTATCAAGATATTGATTTTTCTATTACATGCATTGATCACGGCTTGGTTTTTAAACAACACGATAAGGAAATTAAACTGCCAAGAGGCCATATCCCACACCACAATATTGCCAGTGCCATAGCAGGTTTGGATGCCCTTGATTTATTGCCAGATACTCGCGGAATAGAGTTGGCGGTTGCTGCGACCAAGGTACCTGGAAGATTAGCAAGCTATCAGTACCAATATCTTGGCCATGATATTACCTTTACGCTCGACGTTGCCCACAATCCCCAAGCCGCCGAATACTTAGCTAGCCAAGCAAGTAATAGCGATACGGCAATTCTAGCAATGCTTGCAGATAAAGACCCCGTTGCCGTGATACAGGCACTGCCTCAGATAAAATACTGGCACATTGCTGGGTTGTCTGGGTATAGAGGCCAAAGCGCTGAACAGCTAATTAAAAAACTTGATCAAGCCCATATTTCAACAAGCAATATGGAATGTCACCTTACGGTTGCAGATGCTTTACAATCATTATTGCAATCAGAGCGTTTCAATCGTCATAGCATTCATGGTCCTGTGTTTGTGATAGGCTCATTTTTAACTGTTTCAGCTGCTGAAGATGCTCTTAAATCAATGGAAGGTCTAACTATTCATGGAACCTAACTTCAAAGCCAGAACCGTCGGCGCAGTTGTTACTGTTTTAGCATTAGCGCTTATTTTGCCGAATATTTTACATACAAAAAAAGAAACCAGTTTTCAATCACAAATACCTCCCAAACCACCGACTCCTGACTGGGTTGATGAAAGCGAAAACAGTCGTGTAAGAATAGAACTGAACGATCTGGCAAGTGGCAAGTTGCAAACTGAAATAAATCCGCCAGAACCAGCAATCGCCGAAGTTGACGAAACGGCTCCAGCAACAGCCAATCCCAGTACATCAGCACTCGATGGCAATGGGGGAGTAGTTTCTTGGACTTTACAAGTGGGCGCCTTTAGCAGTGCCAGTAACGCAGTAACACTAAGAGATACGTTGCGCACTAAAGGCTTTAAATCCTATATTTTAAAAAATTCAAAAACTCTTCTCGATCATGTCTATGTTGGACCTATGTTGCAACGCGCCAAAGCCGAAGAAACTAAGGCGCAGTTAATACTAGACATGTCGCTTGAAGGCATTCGTTTACAACAATATAAACCCGAGTAGATTTAACGATAAGACTGGGCTGTTAATAACTGCGATTATTGTTTTAGAAAAGTAGCGCGGTGCTCCGCCCTTTGTTAGAATTCACACCTTTCCAGTACCGTCAACGAGTTGAGAATCACCATGACAAGTATTGATTGGGGCATTTTGGCGATTATCGTTATTTCTGCTGCCCTAAGTCTACGACGTGGTTTTGTTAAAGAAGCACTTTCCTTAGTAAGCTGGATCGCCGCCTTTATCATTGCGCGAGTGTTTAGTGGCAACCTAGCAACCTTGCTTACTGACCACATCGAAACGCCTTCTGTGCGTTGGTTTGCAGCATTTGCTATGTTATTTGCAGGCACGATTATCATTGGCGCGATGATCAACCATCTCGTTGTTGAAATGATCCGTATTACTGGTTTATCCAGTACTGATAGATTATTCGGCATGGCGTTCGGAATTGTCCGCGGCCTTCTTATTTTAGTTGCAGTTGTTTACGGTCTCCAATTTACTGCTATTCCGGAAGACCCTTGGTGGCAGGACTCGAGCCTGATACCGCATCTAGTATTACTCGCCGATTGGGTACGAGCTGTATTACCCTCGGCAACTGATCATGTAATGTCTTACACAAAATGAATAATTTAACCGAGGTTCAAATCGCATGTGCGGAATAGTGGGTATAGTTGCGAAGTCTCATGTCAATCAAAGTATTTACGATGCATTGACCATTCTTCAGCACCGCGGACAAGATGCGGCTGGCATAGTAACTTGGCACAAAGACAAGTTGTTTTTACGCAAAGATAACGGCCTAGTGAGCGATGTATTCCGTACTCGACACATGAAACGCCTAGTCGGGAATATCGGCATTGGGCATGTACGCTACCCAACCGCGGGCAGTTCAAGTTCAGCCGAAGCCCAACCATTTTATGTTAACTCTCCTTACGGCATTACACTAGCGCACAACGGCAACCTTACTAACGCCGACGAAGTGGCTGATCAACTCTATAAAGAAGATTTACGCCACATTAATACGACTTCTGATTCAGAGGTTTTGTTAAACGTCTTCGCTCACGAAATGCAAAAACAAGGTGAGTTAGAACCCTCTGCAGACACTATTTTTAAAGCCGTTGCCCAAGTACATAAACGCGTTCGTGGTGGCTATGCGGTTGTTGCCATGATAAATGGTTTCGGCTTAGTGGCATTTCGTGACCCCAATGGTATTCGCCCAGCGGTTTTTGGCACTCGTGACAACGGCGAAGGCAAAGAATACATGATCGCCTCCGAAAGCGTTGCCTTAGATGGTCTCGACTACAAACTAGAGCGTGATATTGCCCCAGGTGAATGCATTGTTATCACCAAAGAAGGTGAATTTTTTAGTCAGCAGTGCGCTGAAAACTCTAAATTGGTTCCCTGTATTTTTGAGCATGTTTATTTTGCCCGCCCAGATTCTATTATGGATGGAATCTCAGTCTATAAAGCTCGCCTCAAAATGGGTGAGTATCTGGCTGGCAAGATCATGAAAGAACGCCCAGATCATGATATCGACGTTGTTATTCCTATCCCGGATACCAGCCGCACATCCGCTCTTCAACTAGCTAACCGCTTAGGTGTAAAATACCGCGAAGGCTTTATGAAAAACCGCTACATTGGCCGAACTTTCATTATGCCGGGCCAACAGCAGCGCAAAAAATCAGTAAAACAAAAGTTGAATGCCATTGCATTAGAGTTTTCTGGTAAAAATGTTTTACTAGTAGACGACTCCATTGTACGTGGCACAACGTGCAACCAAATTATCGAAATGGCCCGTGAAGCAGGAGCAAAGAATGTGTATTTCGCTTCTGCTGCACCAGAAGTGCGCTATCCAAACGTTTACGGTATCGATATGCCAGCAGTCAACGAACTTATTGCCCATGACCGCACCGTAACCGAAATAGAAAAAGCCATTGGCGCTGACTGGTTAATCTATCAAGACCTTGAAGACTTACAACGCTCTTGTTTAAACGGTGCCGACACCGACGTTAAAGAATTTGATTGCTCTGTATTTAACTCAGATTATGTCACTGCTGATATCAACGAAGCTTATTTTACTCGATTACAAGCAGCACGAAGTGATGCCTCAAAATCTTCTGCGAATTCAGAAGAAGACGTCGCCATTGATTTGCACAACGACCAAGAATAAAGTTTTAAATGACTAAAAACGGCCAGATAAGTGGTCGTTTTTTTAACGGTTCAATTATTCACAACAAAGAAGCATATTAAGAATGGGTAGATTTACTGATCGCGATTTTCGCTATCAATCCGATTTAACGGATGCCGAATTTGAAACGCTGGCCGTTCGTGCAGGGCAGGTAAGAAGTAGTCACGGCGAGCACAGCGAAGCCATCTACACCACCAGCAGCTATGTTTTCAACTCAGCCGCAGAGGCAGCAGCACGCTTTGCGGGTGAAGAAAAAGGCAACGTCTACTCGCGCTATACCAATCCAACAGTGCGCACCTTTGAAGAACGCTTAGCTGCATTAGAAGGTGCCGAAGATTGTGTTGCTACGGCTTCAGGCATGGCGGCAATTTACTCTACAGTTGTAGCGCACTTGCAATCCGGTGACAGTATCATTGTATCGCGCAGTGTGTTTGGTAGTACCAATGTTTTGTTCGAAAAGTTTGTGCGTAAGTTCAATATCGACGTGCGCTACGTAGATCTGCTCGATCTTAATAGCTGGCAGCAAGCCATCGACGACACCACACAAATGTTGTTCTTAGAATCACCGTCTAATCCAATGAGTGAAGTTGCTGATATCCAGGCACTTGCCGATTTAGCTCATAAACATAATGCTCTATTAGTTGTTGATAATTGCTTTTGTACTCCCGCTCTACAAAAACCCCTGCAATTTGGAGCTGACCTTATCATTCACTCCGCCACAAAATACATCGACGGCCAAGGCCGTTGCTTAGGTGGCGCCGTTGCAGGCAGCGCAGAGTTGATTGAGCCGATTATCGGTGTGCTGCGTTCTGCTGGCCCAACTATGAGTCCTTTCAATGCTTGGGTCTTTTTAAAAGGACTAGAAACGCTAGCACTAAGAATGAAAGCCCATAGTGAAAATGCCATGGCATTAGCGCTTTGGCTGCAACAGCAACCACAAGTTAGCAAAGTTAATTATGCAGGTTTAAGCGACCACCCTAGCCACGAGCTGGCTAAAAAACAACAAAGTGCTTTTGGTGGTGTACTGTCATTTGAAGTAAATGGTGGTCAGCCAGCCGCATGGCAGCTTATTGATGGAACACGTATGATTTCCATTACTGCCAACTTAGGTGACACTAAAACCACCATCACACACCCGGCTACCACTACGCACAGTCGCTTAACCCCTGAAGATCGTGCAAAAGCAGGTATTAGTGATGGCTTGGTGCGTATTGCAGTAGGGTTGGAATCCATAGGCGATATTCAAAAAGACATCGCACTGGGTTTGGCCGCGATTAAATAGTAATCATGTGTCGAGCTAAACCTCGACCTACACAAAATATTATCAGAAACTAGTTGCTACACTTAAAGACAATCTACATAACATTGTTTGCCCATTGGTTTAAGTTGCCTTCAAGGCAACACACTCTGTGCAAACAACTTTAATAAAGCGATGAACCTTGTTACCTTTAAGACATCTAAAATATAAAATCGCCAACGAGCTATTTCAATGTCTTCTTTATCCTCAAAATCAATTTCAAAATCCCTGCAATCTCTACTAGATACATTAAATACAGTTATTCTTGGCAAAGAAACCCAAATCAAGCTCGCGGTCACTTGCATGTTGGCGAAAGGGCATTTACTCATCGAAGATTTACCTGGTATGGGTAAAACAACTTTATCGCACGCATTAGCGCGGGCTTTAGGTTTAAGTTATAACCGCATTCAGTTTACCAGTGATATATTGCCCGCGGATATTTTAGGGGTGAGTATTTTTGAAAAAGACAGCGCGATTGCAGGCAGTAACGAGCAACACGGCACCTTTCGTTTTCACCCAGGGCCTATTTTTAGCCAGTTGGTCTTGGCCGACGAAATTAACCGAGCAACTCCTAAGGCCCAAAGTGCATTACTTGAAGCCATGGAAGAAGGGCAGGTTACTATTGAAGGCGAAACACGGTCTCTACCAACGCCTTTTTTTGTAATAGCCACACAAAACCCAGTTTCACAATCTGGAACCTTTCCCCTTCCTGAGTCTCAGTTAGACCGTTTTTTAATGCGTATCAGTATTGGTTATCCCGATGCAAAGTCCGAGTTAGAACTGTTTAACGGGGTTGATCGTCGGGCAATGGCGAATAACTTACCCAAGCATATCGACATTAATCAATTACAAGCCTTGCAAGAACAGGTTAACCAAGTCCATGCCTCGCAGTCTGTTTTAGAATACATGCAGCGCATTATTCACTTTACACGCTTTGAAGGTGGTTATAGCTATGGTTTATCGCCACGGGGAGGATTGGGATTGTTGCGCGCTGCTAAAGCATGGGCATTGATCCATGATCGTGAGCATTTGATCCCAGAAGATATTCAAGCGGTGTTGCCATCAGTATTGGATCACCGTTTGGCAGAAGCGGCTCAACAAGGGAAGACCAATCCATCGGTTTATGTACTGCAACGCATCCCTGTTTTTAGTTAAATTATGGAGAAACTTCTCACTCGCTTAGCAAAGTATGGTTTAACAAAGAGGTTTAATGCTTGGCTAGATCGCCGAATTCCACCAGCCGCTCAAGTTACTCTTGCTCAGCGTTCAATATTCATTGTGCCGTCTAAAGCCGGTTGGATGTTTGGCTTACTGCTAGTATTGCTGTTAATTACGGCGATAAATTATCAAAATAGTCTTATTTATGGCTTGGTCTTTTGGTTGTTCTCCCTAGGCTTGAGCGCCATGATCTTTAGCTACCGCAATCTATCGGGTTTAACTATTAAAGCCGGGAATGCCGTTAATGGCTTTGCTGGCAAATATATTAATGTACCGTTCCGCTTATCGGCTGCTAAGCGCGATCACTTTAGCCTCACTTTATCCTGGCAAACTGTAGATAAAAATTTGGATCAAGGTGCAGATAGCGAAGTGTTGGTTAATCAAGAAACGCAGGTTGCAATGCCACTTCAGTTACAAACCCGGGGGTATTTAAAAACCCCGCGCTTGAAAATACAAACTCATTATCCTTTTGGTCTCTATACCTGCTGGACATGGGTCACTCTTAAAACCCCCGGCATTGTTTACCCTAAAGCTATTAAGACACCTTTTATTGCTAGTGAAGGGGGTGGAAGTGATCTACAAACAGAGGCTAACTTAATAATCGGTAATGACGAGTTCATTGGATTGCGCAGCTATCAAGCGGGTGACTCCCTAAAGCATATTGCTTGGAAGTACTTAGCGAAAGGCAAGGGGCTACTAACCAAAGAATATGACAACCAACAACTCAGTATGCAGTGGCTTGACTGGCAAAGCCTGCAAGGCAAATCAGAAGAATCTCGACTCAGTCATTTAACAGGCTGGGTATTGCAAGCCGAGCAAGAAAATCGTGCCTATGGCCTAAAGTTGCCAGGACTCACTATAGCCCCCAGTCATGGTGACAGTCATCGACAGCAATGCTTAGAAGCCCTCGCCCTATATAAAGGGGGAGTCGCGTTATGATTCAGAATAACTTTCCCCGTAACGGCTTAATATGGCTGTTGGTGAGCCTAATTTGTGTTTATTTGCCATTGCAAGCGCAGCTACCTTTGTGGACAGCCTTAGTATTTATTAGTGTAGTGGCATGGCGCTGGATGATGCACTTAGGGCGCTGGCCTTACCCCAACAAGTTAGTCAAAGTGTTAGTGGTTGTACTGGGTGTTGGTGCTGTATTGGTATCGGCCCAAGGGCAGTTTCATCTTGAAAGTGCCACCAGTTTTATATTGGTTGCGTCTTTATTGAAAGTACTAGAAATCAAAACCCAGCGTGATGGCTATATCGTTATTTTTCTCAGTTTTTTCTTACTCTCAATTAGCTTTCTCTATGCACAAGGCATTTTAATAACTCTGTATAGTTTATTCGCTGTTTGGGTATTAATGAGTGCTTTAGTTGGGCTTCACCAAAATCAATATTCGGAGCAGTCGACCCCTGTTCGAATTAAAACAGCAGGCAAAACCAGCTTCCAAATCTTATTACTATCTCTTCCTCTCATGCTGATATTGTTTATATTGTTTCCTCGCATGGGGCCACTATGGTCATTAAATTTACAATCGGACAAGGCAAAAACTGGCTTGTCAGAACAAATGAGCCCAGGAGACATTGCAGAGCTTAGTAACTCAGACGAACTGGTGTTTCGGGTGGCATTCAAAGATAAAGTACCAGCCAACCATCAACTCTATTGGCGGGCTCTAGTGCTAGAGAAGCACCAAATTACCAATGGCCAATCTCAATGGTCGGTCAGCAAAAAAGTACCACCAATTGATTGGTACCCCAAAAGTTGGCAGCCAGAACCCAAAGACGGCGTACTCGATTACACCATTATCCAAGAAGCAACCAGCAAAAAATGGCTAGTGGGGTTGCGAGGTGTAGCAGCAATGGAGAAGGGCATAGGTATGACAGATACCGACCTTATTGTAAGTAATAAAAAGCTTCATCAACGCAAAGAATACGAAGTTCGTTCATGGCCAAGTATGGATATTGCGAAACAGGGCATACATTCATTAACCCGCCAGCAAAATACTCAACTTTCGCTAAGCCCGCAGGGCACTATTAGTAATCCCCAAAGTTATTTATTGGCGCAAACACTGTACCGAAATCATAATACCGATCTTGCTCGCGTTGAGGCTGTTATGGCTTACTTTAGTGACCAGCCTTTCAGTTACACACTCAAGCCACAACGCATGGCCGAAAACGATATTGACGATTTTTTGTTTAATCAACAAGCCGGCTTTTGTGCTCACTATTCCAGTAGTATGGTGTTTGTATTGCGTTCAATGGGCATACCTGCAAGAGTTGTGGCTGGCTACCAAGGCGGTGAATTAAATAAAGAATCAGGACACATAACCGTTAGACAATACGACGCACATGCTTGGGTTGAAGTGTGGCTAGCTGGCATCGGTTGGAAATCCTTTGATCCTACCGCGCAAGTTGCCCCAGATCGCATAAACCTAGGACTGAGGGACTCCCTAACAGATCAAGCAGAGTTTTTGAGCAATAGCGGATTGTCCTTAACCAAGCTTTCCAGCTTTCCCTTGTTTAATCAACTGCGTTTGCAGTTAGACGAGCTGAATTATTTTTGGCATCAAACCGTGCTTAATTTTAATAAGCAGCGCCAAGGGAATTTACTAAAAAAATGGTTAGGCAATGATTTTTTATCAACCAGTTTATATTGGTTAGCAGGGCTGTTTTGCACAGTATTTTTGCTATTAACCTTATTTTTACTTTGGCAAAGGCCTAATAAAAAACGCAGTCCCATAGAAAAAGCATTAAGCGTGCTGGATAAAAAAATGCATCGTTACCAATTGCAGCGTCAAGCAAACGAAGGGCTAGCCGACTACAGTCAGCGATTACAGCTTGCATTCCCCGAGCATAAAGATTCAATTAGGCGCTTGTTGCAGCAATTACAAGAACATTATTACAGCAAGCAGAAAGCCCAAACATTACGAGAAAAGGAAAGTAAGATATCTATACAAATCAAAGGCTTGGCGGGTAAACTTAAATTAAAAGATCAATAAATTTAAGTAGAAGGCTTAATAAGTTAAAATAGAAAGCTCAATAAAATCTTTTGGTTATATTACAACTTTTAAGGTAGGTCAGTCGCGCCAACTGCAAAAGCAGCCATCACCAATTACATTAGTGAATCCTTTACTTTTAGGGTCATTGATAATCGAAGATAAAAACCCATCTTCACGCACATTGCAAAATGCACCAAAGCCATAAGGGCCAAAATAGCTCAGCTCGCTATTGGCATCATAAATAGCAAGAGACGGGCTAGAAGGTAAGCTCAGCAAATCTTCTTGTGCTCGAATTACCATAAAGCGATCACCATTTAGTTCAATCAGCTCTTTAATACTTTCATCATCACTATTTGGGTGAGCAATGATCACAATGCGCAACTCTTCTGCGGTGTATTCTTTAATTAAAGTTGAGAAATGACGCTGACTCACCCGATTACACAAACAATCTGGTCGCCAAAAATGCAGCAAGGTTTGCTGGTTTTCTGGTTTCGCCGAGCTACTTAAACCCTCATTGAGCTGAGCTTGTTTTAAATCCGCTTGTTCAAGGTAGGGGAGCAAATAGCGATTAATCGATTGCGGCTGATAAAAGGCTATATCGTCATTCGCATCAATAAACGCTTTTAGCTTGTCAGACTGAAACCACCACAGTCCTGCCAGTGTAGCCGCAATCCAAATACTAAAAATACTGACAAGCAACCAAGTAGGCAAAGACGTATGTTTATTATTGTCGACTACATTATTCATAACGTTTGCTCGTATTCGCACAAGTAAAAAGCACGGATAAACTAAAATTAAACCGTACACTAATCAAAAATAGCGGCTTTACTGATTTTTCTTAATCTGTAGCTCAACATAATGGCAGCAACAGTTAAACCTGCAATTATGCCAATCCAAAAGCCTTTAGCGCCTAACGGTTCAGAAAGCATTTCAATACCTGGAACAGCCAGTGAAAAGGCCAAATAATACCCTAGCCCTAAGCCACACAGCCAATAGGCAAAAAAGGTAATCGCCATAACCACTAAAGTGTCTTGGTAGCCACGTAAAGCGCCCGCTGCTGCAATTTGAATGGCATCACTTATCTGATAAAGCGCAGCCAGCGTTAATAAAGACGTTGCAATAGTAATAACATTAATATCACTAGAGTAAACCTGTGCGATATACGGTGATAATATAAAGATCATAGCGGCATTAATACTGGCTAATATTAGGTTAACCCGCACACCAAGCCAAGAAACTTGAGCTGCCATAGTTGAATTATTGCGTCCTACTTGTTGGCTTACCATTACAGTAATCGCCATCCCCACACTTAAAGGGATCATAAACAACAAAGAAGTTAGGTTAATTGCAACCTGATGCCCAGCTACGACTTCAGTACCGAGCGGCGTTAAAAACAAGGCAATTACCGAGAAAAAACTCACTTCAAAAAAGATTGCTGCGCCAATAGGCAAGCCCAAAGCAATTAAGCTGGCCATTGGGGCCCACTGAACTTTAAAAAAGGTTCGCAATTGCTTTTGATGTTCTGGTAAGCGATGTTTATAGCAGTTAAACAGCATGGCAAAAAACAAGAAATGAAACACAATCGCGGTACCATAGCCGCAACCAGCGCCGCCCATGGGTTCTAAACCAAACCAACCATAAACAAAAATCGCATTCGCGGGTATATTTAACAATAAACCTGCAATCATGATCCTTGTTACTACTGCAGGTTCATTTAAGGCTTCGGCATGAAAACGTAACGCCATGAAAGCCCCCGCTGCAGGCAAACCAAAACTCACGGCTTGAATATACTCCTTCATCAACTGCTGGCTTTGAGGGTCGGGCAGTAAATAACTTAACAGCGGGCCAAAAACATACAACGCAATGGCCATAATAAACCCAAGCCCTAGCCCCAACACCACTGCTGAGCCTAAAATCTCTCCGACCTGATCTTTTTTTTCTGCCCCTACCAGTTGTGCTACTTGTGGAGCAAATGCCACCATTACGCCAGAAACAAATAATAAAATAGGGGTCCATAAACTTGAGCCAACTGCAATTGCTGCAAGATCAGCGGTGCCCACATGGCCCGACATAACGGTGTCTATGGTTGCCATACCAATTTGCGCCAACTGAGTGATCAAAATTGGTGCAGTAAGTAACCATAATTGTTTTAAGAAACTTTTGTTTGAAATGCGTTGTGTGTTTGTCATAGCAGTCTAATATCAGTAAGCTGCGCATTTTGCCCTTTATTGTCCGCTGAGTATAGAAGCCAAGCATGAAAGATCATCATCCTGATCAATTAATTGAGATATTTAACAATTTATTCTTGGACCAATACCAAACTCGCCTTGATTACAGCCAAGACGAACCCGTTTATTTGCCCGCCGACGCCAATTGCCCAGACCATCGTGTATTATTTGCACACGGTTTTTTTGCCAGTGCTTTACACGAAATAAGCCATTGGTGTATTGCTGGTGAAGCTCGCCGCAAGCTCGTTGATTTTGGCTACTGGTATCAGCCCGATGGCCGCACGGGTGAGCAGCAGCGCGAATTTGAACACGTAGAAATTAAGCCTCAAGCTATCGAATGGGTGTTAAGCAAAGCCTGTGGAAGCAAATTTAATATTTCTACTGACAACCTCAATGGCGATCCTGAAGATATCTTGATAGGACGGGAGAAATTCGCTAAAAATGTACATCAGCAAGTAAAAAAATACTTAGAAAATGGCCTTCCTTTGCGCGCAGCCGTATTAAAGCAGGCGCTATTAGACTATTATCAAAAACATAAAAAATTAACTGTTGATGATTTCGCCCTCAGCGAACTCATAACACCGCTATAGCGATATTATAAATCAGGGTTACACATTGTTTAAAAAAATCATTTCGGCAATCAGTGGCAATAGTCAAACGGCAAAACAACCAACACCTGCAGCCAAACAACAAAAGCCACACGCTAAACCATCCAGCAAGACAAACAGCAAAGCGCCTAGCAAGCCTGAACCAAAGTACAACAATCCTAAGCACAATAAAGCTAAACAGAACAAACCTAAACCCACTTGGAAACTGGAAGATTTTGTTGTCCCGCAGATTGAGGGTAAAACACGCTTCCACGACATGAATTTGCCCAATAGCTTAATGCAAGGTATTCAAGAACTAGGGTTTCAATACTGCACACCCATACAAGCCCAATCTTTACCCGCTGCATTAAAAGGCCGCGATATCTTGGGCCAAGCGCAAACCGGTACAGGCAAATCAGCTGCTTTTTTAACCGCTGTGATCAATCGATTATTAACTGAACCGCTAGAAGAACGCTTTGCCAGCGAACCGAGAGCGTTAATTGTTGCTCCAACGCGGGAATTAGTTATGCAAATCGGTAAAGATGCCGAAGGCTTGGCTAAGCATACTGGCCTAAAAGTCGTGACAATTGTAGGTGGTATGGATTATGAAGAGCAGCGTGCGAAATTACGCGATCATGTTGTTGATATACTGGTAGCAACACCGGGTCGATTAATTGATTTCATGAGCAGCCAAGATGTGTATCTCGATGAAGTGGACGTACTGGTGCTCGATGAGGCAGATCGTATGCTCGACATGGGCTTTATTCCAGATGTTCGTCGTATAGAACGCGCCACTCCCACTAAAGGTGACCGCCAAACCTTATTCTTCTCAGCAACCTTTACCGATGCCATTCGTCGCTTAATCGATCAGTGGACGCAAGAGCCGATAGAAGTCACCATCGAGCCAGAACAAGTTGCTACTGATAACATTGATCAAAAATTTCTCATGGTTGCAGGAGATGAAAAATTTGATGTTTTATGCAAGTTCCTCCGCGAAGAAACCATAGAGCGGGCGATTATCTTTGCTAACCGCCGTGATATAACCCGCAACCTATGCGACAAACTGAATAAAAACGGCCTAAAGGCCGTATTGCTTTCTGGTGAAGTTAACCAACAAAAACGTATTAAAACTCTTGAGCGGTTTCGTGATGGTTACGTTAACATTATGGTTGCGACAGATGTAGCAGGGCGCGGCATTCACGTTGATGGTGTATCGCACGTATTTAATTATAACCTACCCGATGACTCTGAAGATTACGTTCACCGCATCGGTCGTACGGGCCGCGCAGGCACAAAAGGTATATCAATAGCACTGGTTTCAGAAGATGATGCATTTGAACTGCCCGCGCTTGAAGAATACCTAGGAACAAAACTAAAGCTTGAGCAGCCCTAGTTGCTATTAGTTATTAGCTACTAATTGCCTCAGCAAATATAAAGAATACTTTTACATATCATGTTAAAGATGCCGATATTATTAAAACCACATCCGTTAATAAAAACCATACTGCTAACGCTCTTTGCGTTAGCAGTATTCGTTATCACTTTGCCAACTCAAGCAGAGCTGATTCCTAAGGCAGAAATAACAGACGAGCTACCCTTCGAAAGACCTGATCATAAAACGGCTCAATGGGTAGAGCGTTACATTTTAAAAAATCACGACTATCTACTAGACAATAGTGAAAATGACCATGTTCTAGCGTTTTATTTTTTTGGCTATTACCAATCATTCACGGTATTTGGCATGGAGCGCATCAAGGGAGATGACTATAAATCTTATAATACAGTATTGATTTTTAAAGATTCAAAGTTGCAAGGGTATTACGAAAAGCTAACTGTATTTCCAGCGGGTGTGAGTAAAGCAGGGGAGGTTTTCTTTCCGGCAAACTATCAATCGACTCACAACATAAATCTAGCGTTAGGCGATTATCCCGCAATCCAGTTTATTCCAGAATTAGACAGATATAAAAAAGGCGACCTCAAAACGATGCCGCCAAGCTTTAGTTACAAACCGCTCAAATAAAACTTAAAACTTAAAATTTCGGCTGTAAGTAAACAGCAGCTGAGTGCCGCCATCAAAATCCCCCGATAAGTTAGTCCGTTCTAAGCCCACACTCAGGTTATGAACATCGTAAGTTCTGGCAACACCCACTCTAAAATGAAAATAATCATCGCGGCTCTTATTGCCCCAATTCACATCGTCCGAAATCTCTAAGAATCGGTACTGACGGCCACTAAACTCAAAACCAAAGCTGCCACTGTTTAACGTATATGCTAATTCTAGCGTTTGAAGATCGCTGCCCGTGCCCAAGTAATCATCAGCTAAGCGATAACCCAGCGTTACAGCATCATCAATCAAAAAGTTAAAAAAGCCTTCGTTGTATGACTGCTTACTGCCATCGGCATCACCCCAAAAAGTCGCGCGCATAGCACCAACATCCAGCGCAAACAGAGGTGTAATGGGGTAATAAAAACCGCCATAGCCATCAATCTCAAAACGAGTGCTGTCGCCATCGCCACGCTCAACACCCGACAACCAGGCACCGCCATAAAAGCCTAGCTGAGAGGCATACAAGCCACCAACTTGTAAAACTGGCTTAGCACTACTTTGCTTTAAACCACTGCGAACGTACTCAGAAGCAAACCCCAAATCCAACTCAAAATCTGCCTGACTTACCTGAGAAAACGATAATAAACACGCCGTCATCACAGACAACTTCGTAAAACCACAACGCATACAGCAACCTAAATTTAAATAAATGTAATTAAGGCACATAATACCCGCTCACACAGGCATGCACCATAAATTTGATCAGTCAGTATAAGAATCTTGTGAATGTGGTAAAGTTCCCCAGCATTGAGATTCAAATAAGGCTGGTTATGAGATCCACCCAGTGGGCAGACGCCCCAGAAGTCAGTTTAAAAAATACCGAATGGCTAAAAACCTTATGGCCTTATTTAATGGAATACAAAGGGCGAGTTTTACTTGCCGCGTTGTGTTTGGTCGCTGCTAAAACTGCTAGCGTCTCCATGCCATTTGCACTAAAGCATTTAGTCGATGGCCTAGCGGGCAACGACAACCCCCTGCAAGCCGAAGAACTATGGCTGTGGTTTCCGCTGGGGTTATTACTGGCCTATGGCTCAGTGAGGTTACTCAGCGTACTAATGGGTGAGATCCGCGATGTATTATTTGGGCGTGTTACAGAACGCGCCATGCGTCGTATGGCACTTAAAGTATTTAAACACCTGCATCAACTCAGTCTCGACTACCATTTGTCACGACAAACCGGAGCTTTACAGCGCGACATTGAGCGCGGTACTAATGGTATAAGCTTCTTAATGCGCTTCGTGATCTTTAATATATTGCCCACATTTTTAGAGCTTGGCATGGTCATTATATTATTGCTCATCAACTACCCGCCTTATTTTGCATTAATTACTCTTATAGCCGTGGTATCCTACGTGATGTACACGGCTCGGGTAACCGAATGGAGAACAGAATACGTTCGCCAAGCCAATAAAATGGATTCAAAAACACACGCCCGGGCTCTAGACAGCTTACTCAACTACGAAACCGTTAAATACTTTTCTGCCGAAGTGCGAGAGGCTAAAGACTATGACGAATCCCTAGCCTCGTGGGAGCACGCGCGCCGCAAAAATCGCCTAACTTTATTTGCACTCAACTCTGGCCAAGCCACCATTATCAGTGTTGCTATGACCTTAATGCTGAGTCTTTCTGCGTACTATGTACTAGAAGGGACAATGACAGTAGGTGACTTCACCTTAATGAACGCCTTTATGTTTCAATTATTTACGCCATTAAGCTTTTTAGGTTTTGTATACCGCGAAGTGAAAGCATCATTGGCCAGTATTGAGCAAATGTTAGCATTATTAAAAGAACAGCCCAGTGTGGCAAACAACGGCAAAACTGAACTTAATACCCAGCAAGCCGCCATTGAATTTAAATCGCTCAGTTTTAGTTACCAAAAAGAGCGCAGCATACTTAATGACCTCAGTTTCACCATTCAAGCGGGCAAGAGAACCGCAGTGGTAGGTAGCAGTGGGGCAGGGAAATCAACCTTAACTAAGCTTTTATTCCGTTTTTATGACAAAAATTCTGGCGAAATACTACTAAATGGCCACGAAATAGAAACCCTTTCACTCGACAGCTTGCGTAAACACATAGGTGTAGTGCCCCAAGACACGGTACTTTTTAACGATACCTTAAAAAACAATTTATTGTATGCAGCGCCAAATGCCAATGAAGAAGAACTCACACGAGTTATTGATATGGCACAATTGCAGAATTTTATAGATCAATGTCCGGATGGCTTGGACACCGTAGTGGGTGAACGTGGATTAAAGCTGTCTGGGGGCGAAAAACAACGTCTGGCCATTGCTCGTATGCTACTGAAAAAACCCGCCATAATGGTATTTGACGAGGCAACATCTTCGTTAGATTCGCGCACCGAACGCAATATCAATACGGCAATTAAAGCGGTATCCGCTGGCCACACCAGTTTAATTATTGCTCACCGCCTTTCAACCATTACGGATGCCGACAACATCGTTGTGATCGATCAAGGCGCGGTGGTAGAGCAAGGTAAGCACCAAGAGCTTTTGAGTAGAAAAGGGCATTACTATCAACTTTGGCAGGCGCAGAAAGACGATGCACTTATTGATAATTGATGCCATGAACCTCATTCCCCGCATGTACGCAGCGATGCCAGAGCATGACAGCAAAGAAGAAGCTTGTATCAACCGCTGCATCAACACCATTGCAGACAATGCCGCACGCCTAGAGGCCACGCACTGCGCTATTGTGTTTGAAAAAAAAGAGCCCACATGGCGTCATGCAGTCTGGCCCGACTACAAACTTGGCCGCAGCCCTATGCCAGAAAGCCTAGAAAAATCACTCGGAGATTTTAAAAAAGGTTTCAATACAGCAGGCTATTTTTGCTTTGAATACCCCAATTGGGAAGCTGATGATGTTATTGCCAGCCTAGCATCCAAGGCCGCGCTTAATAGTGTAAACAGTACAATTATTAGTACTGATAAGGGCTTCTTTCAATTGGTTAACTGTCGCATTCAAGTACTGAATCATTTTGATCGACAATTGTTTAACGAAGAAGAAGTACAAGCTCGCTACAGCATAAAACCCAAGCAACTAAACGATTTACTGGCGCTTACTGGAGACACCACCAACCATCTACCTGGAGTAAAAGGCGTTGGTATCAAAACAGCAACCGATCTACTTAGCCAGCATCAAGACTTAGACACACTACTGGTGCAATTACCCAACCTTACATTGAAGCCAAAATTAACAGAAGCGTTAGAAAACCACTGGCGCAGTGCTTTGTTAACCCGCAAACTCGCCACATTAGTGACTGATTTACCACTAAATATCAACCTGAATGACATGAGACTCAATGCCAAAACTATTATTTAAAATGCACGGCGCACCCGACGACGAAATAGAAGAAGTGCGCGAACTGCTCGAAAGTCATCAATTCGACACCTACGAAACCGAACCCGGTCGCTGGGGAATAGGCATTGCCGCCATCTGGCTAAAAAACGAAGAACAACTCGCACAAGCCTCAGAAGTGTTAAGCGAATACCAAAAGCAGCGCTACGAAAACGCCCAAGAAAGCAGGGCAGAGGTTGAAAAACTCACCGTATTGCAGGGTTTATATATTAAGTTTAAACAAGACCCCGAGCAGTTTATGCTGACCTTGTTAGGATTAAGCGCTGTGCTGGGGCTAACCCTGTACCCGTTTTTAAATCTTTAAAAGTAGGTTGGGGTTCAGCCCAACAAAAATCTACTTCGCAAAATGCTCGGGCCTAATCAAATGCTCCGCCGGAACACCACTATGAAAACGAAACTGGCTATCTTCTTCCAAAATCGCTTTCTTTTCGATCGCTCTAAACACTTCCACACGATCATCGATCGGGGTTTTGCTATACGCCTGAGCCAGAGTCAAATAATCTTTATAGTGCCTTGCTTCAGAGCGCAACAAAGACGTATAAAACTTCGCTAACTCATCATCCAAAAATGGTGCAATCTTAGCAAAACGTTCACACGACCTGGCCTCAATCAAAGCCCCCACAATCAAGCCATCAATTAAACGCTCATCCGAAGGCTTGCGAATCTCAACGTTCATCAAACCAGCATAACGAGACGGCTTTAAGCCGCGATACGTCATACCGCGCTTCTTGATGATCTTCATCACCTGCTCAAAATGCACCAGCTCTTCACGCGCCAAGCGTGACATCTTATACTGCAAATCTGGCTTATCTGGGTAGGCAAACATCAAATTAAGCGCCGTACGCGCTGCACACTTTTCCAAATAGGCATGATTAATCAGCAAAATATCTTGGCGTTGCAGTGCCACTTTAATCCAAGCATCCGGGGTTTCACACGGTAAAAAATCGATCAAATCGGCTAAATCTTGCGGATCAACATCTTTAGCAGCAGGGTAAAAACTGGTTGTAGAAGCAGTCGTAGAAGAGGTCATAAAATACCGAAAATCGTCATTAATAAAATTAGCTGCATTATTACAGAAAACACCCCAAAGGTCATCGCCCAGCCCGCCACCAAAAAGTTGCGAATAAGATAAGCCGCACACGTGATTACTGTTCGCTAATCCAGTCATCTGCTTTATAATGCGCAGCAAATCATCCAGTTTAGACATACTATTAACCGAATTAGAGAATCTTCATGACTGTACGTACTCGCGTCGCGCCATCTCCAACGGGCGATCCACACGTAGGCACCGCTTATATTGCACTTTTTAACCTAGCATTTGCCCGTAAGCACGGTGGTAAATTCATCTTACGCATCGAAGATACCGACCAAACGCGCAGCACGCCAGAATCTGAACAAGCGATTCTAGACAGCATGCGTTGGTTAGGCCTTGAGTGGGATGAAGGTCCAGACGTAGGCGGTGAATACGGCCCATACCGTCAAAGCGAACGTAAAAACGACTACGCGCAATACGCCGAGCAGCTTATCGAAAAAGGCCATGCGTTTCGTTGCTACCGCACCAGTGAAGAACTTAACGAATTGCGTGAAGGTATTGCCGATTTAGGTCGTGCACTTAAACCCAGCGATTTAAAATTGTCTGACGAAGAAGTTGCAAAGCGTGCTGCCAATGGCGATTCATTTGTCGTTCGCATGAACGTGCCAGAAGAAGGCATTTGCAATGTTAACGACATGCTACGCGGCGGGTTAGAGCTAGACTGGAAAATGGTCGACGCACAAATCCTACTAAAATCCGACGGCATGCCAACTTACCACTTGGCCAACGTTGTAGACGATCACCTAATGAAAATCACCCACGTAATCCGTGGTGAAGAGTGGATCAACTCAGCGCCTAAGCACAAGTTGTTGTACGAATACTTCGGTTGGGACATGCCAGCTTTATGCCACATGCCATTATTGCGCAACGCCGATAAGAGCAAACTCAGTAAACGTAAAAACCCAACCTCTATTTTGTTCTATCAGCGCATGGGCTACTTGCCAGAAGCGCTATTGAACTACCTAGGCCGCATGGGTTGGTCAATGCCAGACGAAAGCGAAAAATTCACCCGCCAAGAAATGTTCGACAACTTCGACATCTCACGCGTATCACTGGGTGGTCCGATTTTTGATACCGAAAAACTCAGCTGGTTAAATGGCCTATGGCTGCGTGAATTAGATGCAGAAAACTTTGCTGACAAATTCGCCGCGTGGGGCTTGACCAAAGAACGCTTGATGCCATTAGTGCCACACATTCAAACTCGTGTGGATACCTTCTCTGACGTTGTTGGTTTGGCAGGGCACTTCTTAAGCGGCATGACCGTATTAACAGAAGAAAGCTTCACCCACAAAAGCCTAGAACAAGAACAGCAAGTCGAAATCTTGCAGTTTGCCTTGTGGCAGTTAGAAGCCATCCGCCACTGGGAACGCGACGAAATCCAAAAGCGCATGTTTGCGTTAGCTAAAAACATGGAAATCAAACCAAAGGACTTCCTAAACCCGCTGTTCATCGCCATTGCCGGCACCAGCGAAACCATCTCTGTATTAGACAGCATGGCACTGCTAGGCCCAGACATGAGCCGCGCGCGCTTACGCCACGCGATTAACGTACTAGGTGGAGTAGGGAAGAAGAAACTGAAGAAAATGGAAAAAGCGTATCGTGGGCACGAAGCGGCAGTGGAAACTGCGTTAGAATCGTAGGTCGGGGTTTAGCCCGACATTAATATCTTCGTCGCACTAAAGTACGACCTACATTTTTTGGTAATCGTCATAATGTAGGTCGGGATTTAGCCCGACATGTAACTCTTTGAAAAAACTAATAAAATATAAATTAAATCGTTGACACCAACACACCTCCCGCATATTATACGCCCACGTTTTGAGACGGGGCCTTAGCTCAGCTGGGAGAGCGCAACACTGGCAGTGTTGAGGTCAACGGTTCGATCCCGTTAGGCTCCACCAATTTTAAAACGCATTGTCTTAGTGTCCCCATCGTCTAGAGGCCTAGGACACCGCCCTTTCACGGCGGTAACAGGGGTTCGAATCCCCTTGGGGATACCATCTTCCTTCTTTTGAGAAGAACAGGAGACACTAAGATAAATCAACCGAACATAAGCAATTATGATTCGGTTTTTTTATGTCTGTGATTTAAACACCACATAACTCAAAAAAGCCTTGGTCACCCTGACGGTCGCATCAAAAATCGCACACCGTTAAAGCTCTCAAGGCTTCATGTTAGTTATTCTCTGCTTTGGCACACGGAAGGCAATGTTGCTTGCGTTAGCGAAGTGTAGCCATAATCGCGGTTAGCGTCGTCTTCCTGAAAAAATGCATTTACAACCAACAGCTCATTATTTTCAAAAATAAAGCCAGTCGGCAGCTTTGCATTTTGACCAACTAGAATCGACTCACACGTGGTAGCGCTTGTTACGGTGCCGTTAAGCTTATGCCGCATTGAAGTACCATCATCTTTAATTTCAACTAAGCCAGAAGCCTCATCATCACCTTCGGCAACCCAACCCCAAACACCCACTTGCTGACTAGAATCAATAGGGGAGGCCAATGTTTCATTCAACGCAGCGTCTACCGTAAACGAGCTAATCTTAAGTTCAGTGCCCGGATCACTGGCTAATAACTCACCTCTAGTTACTGTTGATTCACCATTAATGATTGTGGTTAATACATAGTTTGCATCTTCCTTACTACCAACAGAAGGATCAAAGCGGACATACACATCAAATTCACCTTCTGGCATTTTATAGTCATAGGCGATTGTTTCGGGCCCAAAAGTGCTGCTAGACCGATCAAAAACACCTAAAGACGAATCACCAGACAACTCACCACCAAAAGGTTGGTTTTCAGATACAATTTCAGAATTAGAAGGTGACTCCACAAAAAGCTGCAGGTTTTGATCTGCATCCCAAGTCAACGCCACACGCACATCGGCTGTTAGTGTTGCCACTGCAGTTAAATCCAAAGTTTGCTTACCAAGCCAATTAGATTCTGTTTCGAAATCAAGGCTTTCTATATCAGTAATTGTTGCTGCTGCAGTGGCGGCAATAGGGTATACCGTAAAAAATGCAGTTTCAGTAAAGCTCTTATTTAAAAAGTATTCAGCATAAGACCAGCCTTTAAAGGTGAGAACTGTACCATCGGCTGAATTAAAGGGAAGAAAAGCAAACAGGTTAGGAATAAGTTCAACCAAGTATCCAGCCAGTTTCTTTCCGGCAGGTATAGAAGCATTTCCTGCGGTAAAAGTAAGATCGGTAACTGCATCAGCCGAGATAATAATATTAGGCGAATTAGTAACCGTTACATTAGGTAATGAATTAGGAATGTCCAAGTTAGCAGCTAAGTCTACAAAGCCGTTACTGGGGGATCCAAAAACATTATCAACAGTTAATGCCACAGGCTCAGCAGGCTCGACAGTATCGCCGCCAGTTTCACCACCGCCAGTTTCACCACCGCCAGTTTCACCACCGCCAGTTTCACCACCGCCAGTTTCACCACCACCAGTTTCACTACCGCCAGTTTCACCACCGCCAGTTTCACCACCGCCAGTATCACCACCACCAGTTTCATCACCACCAGTTTCATCACCGCCAGTTTGATCACCGCCCGTTTCTTCATCAGTTGAGTCATTACCGCCAGAGTTAGAACCATCTAAAACCGGCGTATCGTTGGCATCATTAACCGATCGATTAGAAGATTCACTGCTATTCCCACCGCACGCTGCTAGCGCACCGCAAAAAACAAAGGCCATTAGCAATGTTTTTTTATCCAAATAATTAAGACTCATTTCTCACTACCTTCAAACGGAACCACAGATTATAAAACTTTAAAACGATCATTTTACAGTATCTAAAACACCGCACACAGCTTAATCTACTAGCACAAACCATTCATACATTAGCAGTCGAGCTAGATCAATGCATTCGATACTCATTATCTAAGATGTTGTGTTAAAGTAATAAGAGTTTTACGTTTACTTTTCGTCTAAAATTTACCTATCGGATTCCTATGATCACTCCTGTCATTATGGCTGGCGGCAGCGGCACACGTTTATGGCCTTTGTCGCGCACTGCGTTTCCTAAGCAGTTTATTGCGTTAACCTCTAAATTATCGATGCTGCAAGAAACCGCGGCACGACTTTCTGGGCTTACGGGTGCTACAAAACCCATGGTGATCTGCAACGAAGAACACCGTTTTTTGGTGGCAGAACAAATGCGCCAGCAACAGCTGCAGCCTTCTATTTTGTTAGAGCCAGTAGGGCGTAATACCGCGCCTGCGATTGCTTTGGCGGCTATTCAGGCAATGAAAACCGATAAAGAAGCTGTTTTGTTGGTTTTGGCCGCCGATCATGTCATTGAAGATGTGCCTGCTTTTCAGCAGTGTGTGAAAACCTTATTGCCGCAAGTACAGACGGGTAAGTTTGGTACTTTGGGTATTGTGCCAACAGAAGCCGCGACAGGTTATGGTTATATTAAGCCGCTTGATACTTCTTCTGATTCTGCTGCGAAAACAGAAAGCTCTGCAGTTCAAACCGTGTGTGAGTTTGTTGAAAAGCCAGACGCAGAAACCGCTGCCAAATATGTGGCCGACGGCTATTTGTGGAACAGCGGTATGTTTTTGATTCGTGCTGATCGTTATTTGGAAGAGTTGAAAAGTTTCCGCACCGATATTTATGATGCATGTGTTAAGTCTATGGTATCGACACAGCAAGATTTGGATTTTGTGCGCATTGATAAGACCGCGTTTGAAACGTGCCCTGATGAGTCGGTTGATTATGCGGTGATGGAGCCATTGGCGGCTAAGGGCGAGGTTGTGGTTGCGTCTTTGGATGCAGGCTGGAACGATGTTGGCAGTTGGTCGGCGCTTTGGGATATCGCTAATAAAGATGAGCAGGGCAATGTGATTGCTGGCCAAGATGAAGATAATTTCATTCTGCAAGACAGTTCAAATTGTTATGTGTATGGCACCGATGTGAATGATGGTTCGGGTCGCATGATCGCAACTTTGGGCGTTGAGAACTTGGTGATTATTGATACCCCTGATGCTTTGTTGGTTGCCAATAAAGAGAAGGTTCAAGACATTAAAGCGATTGTGGCGAAGATTAAGGCGTCTGGCCGCACGCTACACCACCAGCATCGCCAAGTGTACCGCCCTTGGGGGATTTATGATTCCATCGACAGTGGCAAACGTTACCAGGTGAAGCGCATTACGGTTAAGCCAGGGGCTAAGTTGTCGGTGCAAATGCATCATCATCGCGCCGAGCACTGGATTGTTGTATCGGGTACGGCGAAAGTCACCAATGGCGATAAGACGTTTTTGGTGACCGAGAATGAATCGACTTATATCCCGATTGGCCAAGTGCATGCTCTGGAAAACCCAGGTGTATTGCCGCTGGAAATGATTGAGGTGCAAAGCGGATCGTATTTGGGTGAAGACGATATTGTACGTTTTGAAGATAAATACGGTAGAGCATAAAAGACATTTGCATTATGTAGGTCGCCCTTTAGGGCGACAAGCTGCACAAAAATCTGAGGTTGTTGTGATTTCGAAATTACCCCGATGGGTGGAGTACGGTGCGTTTATTTTGGCTTTTGTGGCCGGGCTTATTAATGCCATTGGTTTGCTGGGGTTTAAGCACCAATCTATCTCGCATTTGTCGGGAATCGCAACATCTTTGGGGACGAGTCTTATCGATGCGCCATTTTTGGATTCTTTTAATCTGGCGATGATTTTGCTTAGCTTTCTTTTTGGGGCGGCGATTTCGGGTTCTTTTCTGCGCAGCGGTTCTCTTCGCTTAGGCCGTAATTACAGTTTTTTATTAGTGATTGAGGCGTTGCTTTTAATTCTATCGGTTTTCTTTTTAACCAGTGATTCGATGGGTGGGCATTATCTCGCTTCGGCGGCTTGTGGTTTGCAAAACGCTTTGGTAACTCGCTTCAGTGGGGCGGTTGTGCGTACGACTCACGTTACCGGTATTTTTACCGATTTAGGTTTGATGTTGGGTGCGCGTTTGCGTGGCGAAAAATTTGATGTGCGTAAGGCTTTTCTGTTTATTTTGATCGTTTCTGGCTTTATTTCTGGCGGCACGTTGGGTGCTGTTTTGTTTCCTATTATGTATTTTAATGCGCTGTTTATTCCTGCCGGCATTTGTTTATTATTAGCGTTGGCTTATGCTATTTATACGTCGAAAGTGGGTCGTATTTGAGCGAAGACGATATTGTACGTTTTGAAGATAAATACGGTAGAGCATAAAAGACATTTGCATTATGTGGGTCGGGGTTTAGCCCGACAGGTTGTTACCCTATCTAGTTACCCTACCTAAAGGGTAACCTAGATTTTTAAGTGATGCGGTATTTACTGGTTGCTTCTTTCGCTGTAAATGCCTATAACAAGGTTACTAGTTAATTATATTTGCTTAAGCTGAACCATTTTCGCTTAAGCCGCATTATTTTTGCACAAGCTGCACTTAAACCTCTAGGCTACTTCGATGCATTTCGGAGTGTTAGCCCGTGGTTTTAGGGTGGCTTTTTGCGTTTTTTGGATTGTAAAAAAGTAAGGACATAGAGATGAACAACGAAAGACCGGCTATTACTATCTCTTCTTTAGATGCAGATAGACTGTATAAATCGATTGAATCGGTACCTGCGACTGTTTCTGGTGTTAAAGAGCTAGAAGCTGAATTAGATCGCGCAAATATTGTTGAGCCTAACGAAGTTCCAGGCACAATTATTACTATGAACTCGACAGTTGATTTTATTGTTGAAGCAACTAATGAAGAGTTTGTGTTGACTTTGGTTTATCCAAAAGATATTGACCAAAGCGGCGAGAAAATTTCTATTCTTGCGCCAGTGGGTAGTGCGCTTTTGGGCTTGGCTCAGGGCGATAAAATTGAATGGCCCCGCCCAGGTGGCGGTATGATTACGGTACTGATTAAAGAAGTTACTTATCAGCCAGAAAGAGCAGGAGAGCTTCACCGCTAAGCGGTGAAGTTCCACATCTAGTTATTAGTTCAGTAGACAATTAAATAGACAAAATATTCAAAGAGGCAAAGTTATATATGACTCAGGTTAAATCTGCGTTCGAATTTATTAGCAGTACAGAAGTTAGTTCCCTTAATTTAACCGTTGAGCATTATCAGCATACCAAAACGGGTGCTGTTCATTATCACCTTGCCTCAGATAATCAAGAAAAAGTATTTATGGTGGCGTTGCGCACCATGCCTAAAGACAGCACCGGTGTGGCGCATATTTTAGAACACACGGCATTATGTGGTAGCGAAAAATACTCAGTGCGCGATCCCTTTTTTATGATGACACGTCGCTCGCTAAATACTTTTATGAACGCTATGACCAGCAGCGATTGGACCGCGTATCCGTTTGCGTCGCAAAACGATAAAGACTTTGACAATTTATTAAGTGTGTATTTGGATGCTGTTTTCTTCGCCAATTTAGATGAGTTGGATTTTGCCCAAGAAGGCCATCGTGTTGAATTTGAAGAAATGGAAAACCCTGAAACCGATTTGGTTTATAAAGGCGTGGTTTTCAATGAAATGAAAGGCGCGATGTCTTCGGCGGTTAGCCAGTTATGGCAGAAAATCAGCAAGCATTTATTCCCAACCAACACCTATCACTACAACAGTGGTGGTGAGCCGTCTGAAATCACCAACCTTACTTATGATCAGTTAAAGACTTTTTATAAAAGCCACTATCACCCAAGCAACGCCATCTTTATGACCTTTGGTGATTTGGATGTAGTTGATTTGCATCAGAAGTTTGATCAGCAAGCATTGGCAAGATTCGATAAGCAAGAACACCAGTGGGCAGTACCGTTAGAACAACGTTTGGCTGCACCGATGCGGGTTGAAGAATCTTATGCGATAGAAACCGAAGATGAAGATTCTCTAAGCGATAAAACCCATCATGTTGTTGCTTGGTTGTTGGGTGAATCTGCCAACTTAAAAGAACAATTAGAAGCGCATTTGTTATCGCAGTTATTACTGGACAACAGTGCTTCGCCGCTGCGTAAAGCGTTAGAGAAGTGCGAATTTGCTTCTGCGCCTTCTCCTATGTGTGGGTTAGAAGACTCTAATCGTGAAATGAGTTTCATGTGTGGTATTGAAGGCAGTAATGTTACTGATGCAGATGCGTTTGAAAAACTAGTATTTGATGTTTTAAACGACGTTGCTAAAAACGGCGTTGCCCAAGAAGAAATCGATTCGGTTTTACACCAGTTAGAATTCCACCAACGAGAAATTGGTGGTGATAGTCATCCTTACGGCATGCAACTTATTTTTAGTGGCATGAGTGCAGCGACTCATTATGGCGACCCTGTGGCGATGATTAATATCGAGCCTGCCTTAGAGGCACTGAAAGAAGATGTTAAAAATCCTAGCTTTGTTCAAAACTTAGTTAACAATTTACTTCTCAGTAATCGTCATTTTATTCGCTTAACCTTACGTCCCGACAATCAGTTAGGCGCAGAAGAATTACGCATAGAAAAAGCAAAACTGAGCAAAAAGAAAGCAGCGTTAAGCGAAGAAGAAGCACAAGCGATTGTAGCGCAATCGCTAGCGTTAAAAGCCCGCCAAGAGCAAGAAGACGATAGTGATATTTTGCCATCTGTAGGTTTAGAAGATGTGCCCAATGAAATAAAATATCCATTGCCCGACGATGAAGCAACGCGCCAAGCAGCCAATGTTGCCGCAAACGTGACCAGCTACAGTACAGGCACAAATGGCATTGTTTATCAGCAGTTAATTGCCAATTTGCCTCAGCTGTCGGCGCAAGAATTACAGTTGTTGCCACTGTTGGGTTACACCTGGACAGAAGTGGGTGCCAGCGGCGATTACTTGCAGCAGCAGCAAAAGCAAGCGGCGTATTGCGGTGGTATTTCAAGTTATGCCAGCATTAAACCTAAAGCCATTAATACAAATAACGGCGAAGATGAGTTACTGGGTTATTACACGTTTTCGGGTAAGGCCCTTGCAAGTAATCAGCAAGCATTTAGTGATTTAATGCGCGAAACTGCATTACAAGCGGATTTCTCGGATACCGAGCGAGTAACTGAACTGTTTGATCAAATCACCGCTCGTCGCTTACAGGGTATTACTGGCAACGGCCATGGCTTAGCAATGCAAATTGCATCGGCACAAGTGTCGCCGCATGCTGCCTTGATGAGTGATATTTCTGGTTTGCCGTTAACTCAGCGATTAAAAAACAACAAAGCAGATCAGCAGTCGTTAGCAAGCGACTTACAGGCTTTACAGCAAAAAGTTGTTAGCCAGCCTACCGAAGTATTGATTATTCAAGACAAAGATCAATTATCCGCTCACGCTAAGTCGGTTAGCTCATGGCAGCAAGCGTATCAAGAAGATGAGTTTGTGATAGATGCTAAAGACTCCGCCGTTTTAGCTAGTAGCGGTAATCATGCTTACTGGATGGTTGATAGCCAAGTGAATTTTTGTGCCATGGCATTTGCAACGGTCAATCAATTACACCCTGATGCTCCGGCGTTGTCGGTCGCTGCCGGTATTTTGCGCAACGGTTTTTTGCATACGGCTATTCGTGAAAAAGGCGGCGCTTACGGAGCAGGGGCAACGCAAGATTCTAGCTTAGGCATTTTTAAGTTTTATTCTTATCGTGATCCACGCATTGAAGGCACGTTTGACGATTTTGTTGGGTCCCTTAATTGGTTGTTGAACGATGCCAAAGACGAAGGTTTGGTGGAACAGTCTATTTTAGGCATTATTGGTTCGATGGATCGCCCCAGTTCACCAGCAGGTGAAGCTAAGTTGATTCACCATGCACTTAAAGCAGGCCGCACACCAGAGCGCCGCTTGGCCTATCGTCAAGGGCTTTTGGCAGTTACATTAGCCGATGTTAAGCGCGTAGTTCAAACCTATTTGCTTACCGGCGAAGGCAAAAAAGCCGTGGTAGCACCAAAGGGCACCGCCGATGTGGCGGCTAAATTAGGATTGAATGCAATCGAACTGTAGATTAGAATGATTCGCATCAAGTTTTAGTGTTATAAGTCGTTTCTGGCTGGCGATATAAGTACTTTAAGGTTGCTTTTCGTTATGCTGGCAGCGGCTTTTTTATGTTAATTGCAGGAAGATGTTTGATGAGTGTGTTTTGGTGTGATGCCGCCCGAAAATTTGCATTAAGTATTGGTTTAATCAGCAGCAGTGTGTTTACTTTTGCCGATACCGATGCACTTAAAGAAGGGCGCTCGGAAGTTGCGAAAGGTGTTAGTAGCGCTGCCAAATCTCAGCAAAAGATCAACAATACTGACGACGCTTTGCAAGCGCTTTTGCAAGAGTATCGCGAGACTAATAGCGAGATTGATCAGCTAAAGCTTTACAACAAGCAAATGACGGCGATCGTGGCAAATCAAGACGCAGAAATTCAAAAAATTGATCAGCAAGTTCGTGAGATTGAATTTACCGAGCAAGGCATTTTGCCATTAATGAGCCAAATGCTGGATTCGTTAGATCAGTTTAACCAATTAGACCTTCCTTTTTTGCAAGCAGAGCGAGCGACTCGTTTGGCTAAGCTACGTAATTTAATGAGCCGTGCTGATATTACGGTCTCAGAAAAATATCGCCGTGTTTTAGAAGCTTTTCAAATTGAAGTGGAGTATGGGCGTACACTAGAAACCTACCGCGAAAAGGCCGACGACAATATTGTTTATGATTATTTGCGCATTGGGCGCACCTCTCTATACCGCTTAACACTGGCTGGCGATGCAGCTTGGGCTTGGGATAAAACCCGTGCTAATTGGCAGCCTTTAACCAAAGATGTTTTACGTGATGTGCGAAAAGCGCAAAATGTAGCCCGCCAAACAGCTGCTCCAGAGCTATTAACTTTGCCTTTGCCAGCACCGGCTCAGTTTAAGGGGGCGCAATAACATGAAGATGACTCAGTTTATTCGTGGCGTGGTGTTTTCTATGGCGTGTTCAAGTTTTGCTGTTGGCGCTTTTGCCGAGCAAGGCGACAGCAACACTCAACTCAACCAGCCCAGCAGCCCAGTAAAAAGCTTAGAAGGTTTATTGCAGCAAGTTGAACAATTTCAGCAGCAAGAATCAGCCCTAAACCGTGAGCGTGAAGCAAAATTCAGACAAAATAAACGCGACCAGCAACGTTTGTTAAATCAAGCTAAAGCAGAATTAAAACAACAGCAAAAAATTGCCGCTGATTTAAAAAACCGTTTCGACAATAACGAGCAGCGGTTAACCGATAAAGAAGAACAGTTGCGTTTGCGTGTGGGTAATTTAGGCGAAATGTTTGGTGTGGTTCGCCAAGTGGCCGACGATTTAAACGGTACTTTGCACACCAGTTTAACTCGCGCCGAAAAGCCTAACCGCGCTGCGGACCTTGATAAGCTTTCACAAGCTAAAGAACTGCCGAGCATTAAAGAACTGCAAGCTTTGTGGCTAACCCTGCAAGAAGAGATGACCCTAACAGGCCAAGTCAGTCAGTTTATGGCCCCTGTAGTGCAAATCGACGGCAGCGAAGTGAATCAGAAAGTGACTCGCATAGGTGCTTTTAATGCCATTACCGATACAGGTTATTTACGCTTTGATGAAGAAACTGGCCGCTTAATTGCTATGGCGCGCCAGCCTGCTCAAGCAGATTTGATCGGTGATTACCTGCAAGGTTCTAACGGTGAATTTAAACCACTGGGCTTAGACCCAACACGCGGAGCGTTATTAGGCTTGGTTTTGTCTAACCCAGATTTAGTGGGTCGCATTCAGCAAGGCGCTTTAGTTGGCTACATTATTATTGGTTTGGCGATCATTGGTTTATTGCTAGCGGCTTGGCGCTTAATTGCTTTGTTTGTTATTCGCCAAAAAGTGACAGCTCAGATTGCTGATTTAGACAACCCGAATTTAAATAATCCCCTTGGGCGTATCTTGGCTACTGCTAAGGCTGATGACAGCCAAGGGCAGGAAACGTTAGAGCTTAAAATTGATGAAGCGATTTTAAAAGAAGTCCCTCAGCTTGAAAAAGCACAATCCATGATCAAACTGTTTGCCGCCATTGCACCTTTGCTGGGCTTATTGGGAACGGTTACAGGAATGATCGCTACTTTTCAGGCGATTACGAACTTCGGTACCGGCGATCCTAAGTTAATGGCTGGCGGTATCTCTCAAGCTCTGATCACCACAGTATTGGGCTTGGTGGCAGCGATTCCGTTGTTGTTGTCGCATAATTTAGTTAGCAGCCAAAGTAAGCGTTTGATTCAAATTCTAGATGAACAAGCGGCTGGCTTGGTGGCTACTTCTATGGAATTACGTAACCGCAAAAAAGACGACTGATTATGTTAGCGTGGCTTTTTGATTTTTTAGATCGCGGCGGCCCTGTTTTATACGCCATATTAATTGTCTGCGTATTGCTGTGGACGTTAATTTTAGAGCGCCTATGGTTTTTTTATCGCGCTATGCCTGCGCGTATTAAGTCTTACCAGCAAGGGTGGTTAATCCGTAATGATCACTCTTCTTGGACAGCTCGGCAAATTCGCCGCTACATGATCAGCCAGTTTAAAATAGAGACGCAAGATTGGTTGTCATTTATTACCTTACTTATTGCCATATGCCCCCTTATGGGATTGCTAGGAACAGTGACCGGAATGATCAGTGTGTTTGATGTGCTGGCTGTTACTGGTACCGGCAATGCCCGTGCAATGGCGGCAGGTATTTCAAAAGCAACCCTGCCAACCATGGCAGGCTTGTTAGTGGCTTTAACTGGGTTGTATTTTAAAGCACGTTTTCGTCGGTTAGCTCAGCAAGGGCACCAGCGTTTAGCCGATATTTTAACCACAGATTAATAGAATGAATTATTTATGAGTAGAAGACGGCACACAGCTACCGAGTCTGACGAGAGCGATATCGACATCACGCCGATGCTGGATATTGTTTTTATTATGCTTATATTTTTTATTGTAACCACGTCTTTTGTAAAAGAATCTGGGGTTACGGTGAGCCGCCCCAGTGCAGAAACAGCAGTAGAGCAAAAGGGCAGTAATATATTGGTTGCCATTCGCCCTAATGGCGAAATTTGGATTGATCGCCGCGCCATAGATGTGCGAGCAGTAAGGGCCAATATTGAGCGTTTAAAAGCCGAAAACCCTGAAGGTTCGGTGATTATTCAGGCAGATGAATACTCGAATACTGGTATGCTGGTGAAGGTCATGGATCAGGTGCGTTTGGCCGGTGTGACAAACATTTCTATTTCAGCCGAAACATCGGGCGGTTAGTATGAAACTACTATTGGCCTTTGTTTTTTCTGTTTTGGTGACCGGGCTGATTTTTGCCATGATGAACACCATGGTAAGCACTGATGGTTTAGATAATGCCAATCAGGGCGAACAAGCCGTGATTGATTTTGTGCGTTTAAAACAAGATAGCGAAAGCCGCATTAAAGAGCGTGAAAAGAAAGAGCCTCCTAAACCGAAGCAACCACCAACGCCACCCCAGCAAGTAGCTCAGCAAAATACACCCATGAAACAAATTGCGATGCGCATGCCTAATGTTAGCCCTGACCTGTCGCTAGCGAATAAAAATTTACTCGGCGATGCGCAAATCGGCATGGGATTTGGTGATGGTGATGTTATTCCCTTGGTGCGCATGCCAGCGCAATATCCTAGTAAAGCCAAGCGAAGAAATATTGAAGGCTTTGTGAAGGCTCGCTTAGAGGTTAACTCTAAAGGCTCGGTTGATTCGGTTGAAATTATTGAGGCCAAGCCACGCGGTGTATTTGAGCGCTCTGCTATTCGTGCCTTGTATAAGTACAAATTCAAACCACAGATTATTGATGGCAAACCTCAGCCTCAGACCGTGACGCAAACACTTGAATATACATTGGAAAAAAACTGATATGAATGCTTTTAATGGCCGTACAGTTTCTGTAATGATTGTGTGCTTGGTACTTTTTAGCCTGTGTCTGCTATCATTTTCTGTACAAGCAAGTAACCAACAAAACCAATCACTGTCTCCCAAAACTTATCAAGCTTTAACAGATATTCAGGCATTATTAGCGGAAAATAATTTTTTAGAAGCGAAACAAGGCTTGTTGGATTTAGAAGAAAATTTAAACCCTGGTTTCGGTCTGGCGTTAACGTTTCAAACTCACGCACAATTATTTTTGGCACAAGAAAATAATTCGCAAGCCATTCTTTATTTTAATAAGGCACTGGCACTTAATGCGATGAAACCAGAACAAGCGGTTTCTTTAGCGACTAACGTGGCACAACTGCATTTGGCCGCAGGTGAAATTGATGAGGCCATTTCTGTGCTGCAAGAGCGCATAGAGGCCGCAGAAAAAGAGGCGCCAGGAACTACCCTAGCCATGGCGTATATTTCTTTAGGTTCAGCGTATCAATTAAAGCAAGATTTTTCTAATGCGGTTATCTGGCTGGTGCAGGGGATTGAGCGTTCTGACAAACCGCGTGAAAACTGGTTGCAAATGTTAATGGCAGCGCACTACCAATTAAAACAATACGCAAAGGCGGTTGCGGTTCTGGATGATTTGATCGTTCTTAACGAAACCAAAGAAGAGTATTGGCTGCAACAGGCGTCGTTATATCAGATGATGAATCAACCCAAGCGTGCTTTGCAGGTTTTGCAATTAGCTAACGTGCGCAATGTTTTGGTAAAAGAAGACGGCTTAATTATATTGGTACAGCTGCTTATTACAGAGGGTGTACCAGAGCGCGGCGGACGTATCTTATTAGAACTTTTGGATAGCAAGAAAATTGAATTAAGCGATGACAACTGGAATTTATTAGCATCTGCTTGGTTGCAAAGTCGAGAGCGAAAAAAAGCCATTTCGGCATTTATTAAAGCTGCAGAGTTAAAAGAAAGTAAGGCTAGTGCTTTAGCGGCAAGTCGTGCCAGCGAGAAGCTAACATTAAATAAACAAGCCGCAGATTTATATTACCGCAGTGCTCAATTACAATTTGAAGAATCCCAGTTTGAGGCGGCAGCAGAGACGTTTGCTCGTGGCAGAGTATTGGGTTTAAGCGGTAATAAAGTGGGTTTAAGTTTGCTGATGCAAGGTAATGCGTATTTTGAATTAGAAAGTTACGGACAAGCTAAAGAGTATTTTTCTAGGGCCTTAAAAGCACCAAGCTCTACTAATACCGCACGCGCTTGGCTGGAATATATGGAGCAGTTGGAGCTGTTTTAGCGTTCAAAAAACCCCATTTAAAATGGGGTGAATATAAATTCAAAAAAACTAACTAAATTAATCTTCGTTGTTTTATGCAGAAGTTTCAGGTGTTTCTTCACGCAGTAAATTGACCAGGCCCGCCACCTTTGTATTCCAGGCTTCGCGCTCTGATTGCAGCTGAGCGTTTTCTTCTTTTAGGGAAGTTATCTCGCTTTGCAAATCTGTATTACTTTGTTTTTCTTCATCTAATTCTAAGTTCAACAACTCTATAGTTTCTAGAGTTGTTTGAATTTTGGATTCAAGTGTTGCTAATAATTCTAAGCTCATTTGAAAATCACCTTATGTCTGTGTAAATCATAAATATAACCCATTTAAACGCCGTTAGTTTACCACTTGTTCTGTGTAATGGCAGAGCTAACTTAATGAAATGATAAGATTATTTCATTAAGTTATTCAAAGGCTGGTCAGCTCAAAATCAGACCATATCGGTGCGTGATCTGAAGGCTTTTCCATACCGCGGATATCGTAACTGATTCCGGCAGCTGTGCAGGCTTCGGTTAGTGCCGGAGAGGTTAAGATGTGATCAATTCGTAAGCCACGCTTGGGTTCGTCGGCAAAACCTTTGGAGCGATAATCGAACCAGCTAAATTCATTATTACTGGTTGGATAGTGCTTTCGATAGGTGTCGGTTAAATTACGTGAAAGTAAATCTTGATACCACTGGCGTTCTATCGGTAAAAATGAGCATTTCTTAGTCTTTAGCCAACGTTTGCGATTGGGTTCACCGATGCCAATATCGGTATCTTCTGGTGAGATGTTCATGTCGCCCATTAAAACAATGTTGTCGGCATCTTTTAATTCGTTATCTAGGTAATTATTTAAATCTGCATAAAATTTAGCTTTTGCAGGGAATTTTGTTTCGTGGGTTTCGCTTTCACCTTGAGGAAAGTAACCATTAATGACATCAATAGCTTTGCCATCAATTTCATAGCGACAGTGAATCAAGCGTTTTTGGTCGTCGTCGCTATCACTAGGAAATCCTTTTTGTACAAATGTCGGCTTGGTTTTTGAAACCAAAGCAACGCCGTAATGACTCTTTTGTCCAAAAAATTCTACATGCCAGCCAATCGATTCAACATCGGCTAAGGGAAACGATTCGTCGTGTACTTTGGTTTCTTGCAGACCCATTACGTCAGGGTCAAGCTGTTCTTTTATAGCTTCTAATTGATGCTGGCGGGCACGAATGCCATTGATATTAAAACTGATAAAGCGGGCCATGGTGTTCTCCCCAAAAAAACATCAATTCTAACAGCAAGAATCGTTTAAAACACGAACAACTGTTTATCTTTCAAAGATTGATCGCTGGCCACTAATGAAATAGCAAACTACTATACCCGTTGGTTTTTTTGTATTGAGATGGTTATGTGGCGCTTAATTGCAGTGTCTGTTATTTGGGCATTTTCATTTGGTTTAATTAAAGGCAAATTAGCGGGACTTGATTCTGGCTTGGTGGCTAGTATTCGATTATTGCTGTGCTTGCTTTGTTTTTTGCCGTTTATATTAAGGGTTCCTAAGCCCAATATGCGTTGGCGTTTAATGGGCTTGGGAGTCATTCAATTTGGGGTCATGTATCTAGCGTATATTCAATCGTATCAATATTTGCCCGGTTACTTGGTTGCTGTGTTTACAATCTTTACGCCATTTTACGTGATAGCACTCAACACCTTGTTTGATAAATCCAGCCGTAATCGACAAAAACTAAGTTTGGCGCTTGCCTCGGTAATGATCAGTGTTTTAGGCGCAGCAGTTATTGTTTACAAAGCACCAGGGCAAGACAGTTATTTACTAGGCTTTATTATTTTACAAATCGCCAATATGGCTTTTGCTGTGGGTCAGTGGAACTATCAACGCTGGGCCGACAAAACCAGCGATGCGGGCAATATGGCTTGGATGTATTTGGGTGCTGCGATGTTTGCCTGTGCGCTTACCTTCCCGCAGTTAGATTGGGCTAACGTAGCTATTACTAGTGAACAAGTTTGGGTTCTGCTGTATTTAGGCATTGTTGCGTCTGGTTTATGTTTCTTTTTATGGAACAGCGGTAGTAAACAGGTGTCGGCGACCACATTGGCAGTAATGAACAATGGCTATATTCCTATTGCCGTGATTGCTTCGATTGTTTTGTTTTCAGAACAAGCAGACTTGATGCGCTTATCGATTGGTGGTGGTTTAATTGCTTTGTCGATTTTTGTTTCTTACCAGACAACTGTTTCTAACAAAAACTGATCAAAAATTATACGCTAGATTACTCAGCTCATGCATCAGCCTTAACAATGGATTACAGGGTGTTAGTATGAGCGCATTATTTTTTAACCGATGGTTTTGTATGAAAAATTCTCAACGCTTATTACTACCTTTAGCTATTTCAATTGCCGGCCTTTCTTTTACAGGGCACTCTCTTGCTGATACTGCGTCTTTAAAAGATGATGCTAAATTTGATGATCATGCCTTAGATGCCCAAGTGGTGAGTGGCCGTTTGTATGCTAATCCTGTTTCAGCCGCCGCTTTTAACGTAACAGTTTTGGAGCAGGCTGACCTAAAAAAGCTGCCCGTTAATAATGTTATTGATGCTTTAGAATACGTTGCGGGTATTGATGTGCGTAAACGCGGAATTTCTGGCGTGCAAGCAGATATCGGTATTCGTGGCAGCACTTACGAGCAAACCTTGGTGTTGCTAGATGGCATGCGCATGAATGATCCGCAAACGGGTCATCATAACTTTGATTTGCCCATTGCTTTTGAAGACATTGAACGCATTGAAATTGTTAAAGGCCCAGGGGCTGCGCAATATGGCCCAAGCTCTAACGGCGGCGTGATTAACATTGTAAGCCGCAAAGAAATTCTTACCACAACGGGTCGTAAAGCCATGGTCAATGTGCAGCGTGGTAGTTTTGATTATGAGCGTTATGCGCTGAGCTTGGCAAAAACCGAAGGGGAATATAGCCAGTTTTTAAGTGGCTATCATTCTTACACTGACTCTTATCTTGCCAATAAAGACTTAGACGCACGCCAAGGGCAGGGCAGTTATCGCGTAGTTCATCAAGGTGAAAATTCTACAACACAAGCTGCGTTTGGTTATTTAGAAAAAGATTTTGGTGCTTATCGTTTTTACGTCAATGCTGAAGCAGGTTCACGTGAAAGTACGTCTCAGCGCCACGGTTATGGTATTCATCAACATCGCTTTGCCAACGGCAGCCAGCTAGAGGCCAGTGTTAATTGGCGCAACCATTTTGATTTTTATAAATACACACCTGCTTCATCACCTTCTGAGCATGAGACCGAAGCTATGCAGTCTCGAGTGTCATTTAAGCAAGGGCGTTTTGCAGCGGGTTTAGAATATAACCAAGAAAACATGGATAGTAATCGCGATGGTCGTCAGTCGCGCCACTTCTCTAGTGGTTTTGTTAATTATAAGCACGCATTAACCCCAAGCATTAATCTTACGGGTAATGTGTCTTATCTTGATTATGACAGTCGCGAACATTTTGTTTTGCCTGTACTGGGTATTGATCTTTTACTATCTGAAAATATTGAAGTTTATGGTAATGCGGGTCAGTCTGTTCGCACACCAACACTGAATGATTTGTATTTAAATATGCCAACCAGTAATTTGGGTAATGCAGATTTAGATTTGGAAAAAACCGACAGTGTAGAACTAGGGGTGCGCTTAAACTCAAGTGATGTAAATGTGGCTGCCAGCGTATTCTTTAAAGATACGCAAGACGCTATTGATTTTACACGCACGCAAACAGAAGCAACAAATTCATCACCTTACCGAGCACGCAATTATGGTGATAACGAAACCAAGGGGTTCGATGTTGAATTTGATGCTTCTAGTTTTGCAGCTATGAACCTAGGCATGAGCACTTTAAAACTCACGCATACACGCTTAATTCAAACCATTGATACCGACTTAGCCGTTCTGAAAAATACTGATGGTCAATTAGAAAATCAAACGGCACTGCAAGCGGGTTTTGAGTTTTATAATAACTATTCTTTATTGTCGATTTATAAATACGAAAGCCGTTTTGATAGTGAAGATTATGAAATTTTGGATGTGCGCTTAGCTTATGAAGATCAAAATTTGACCGTTGCCTTGGCGGGTTCTAATTTATTAGATGCAGAATATGTGGATGCGGGTTTTGTTGAGGTTGCAGGCCCTGCTATTATTCTTGAATTAGGATATCAGCTTTAATTTCAAGATGTGAGTTTTATGCCAAACAACGTACCCGTAAGTGATTTATTAACTTTACGCTTAGCAAATTATAACGATCCCATTGATGCTAAGGCGATTGTTGATTTAATGAGCGAATACGCTTTACATGATATGGGTGGTGGTGAAGCACTGTCCGTGGATGTAAGGCAGTGCTTAGTTGCAGAAATGTCTAAGATTGCAGGGGCATTTACGGTACTTGCTTGGATAGGCGACCAGCCTGCGGGTTTAATTAACTGCTTTATGGGGTTTTCTACTTTTAAAGCCAAGCCACTTATTAATATCCACGATGTGATTGTGTCGGCAAACTGTCGTGGATTAGGCTTGAGTTTAAAGATGCTCGAAATGGTTGAGCAAGAAGCCAAACAGCGAGGTTGCTGTAAGCTCACTCTTGAAGTTTTGCAGGGCAATACCATTGCTCAAAATGCGTATGTTAAATTTGGCTTTGCAGGCTATGAGCTTGACCCTGAGCTGGGTGGCGCTATGTTTTGGCAAAAGTCGCTTTAGCCTTTTTATTGCTTAAACTGCTAAAACTTCAGCTTCTGCCATGCCTTGTGCCATTTTTCATCTTCCGCGTGTTGGTAAATGGCCGTCGTTTCTATTTTTTCGTGACGGGCTGAGCGTGTTAAGTATTTTAGCTCAATCCCTGCATCGTCACCGTGGGTCACAGAAGTATGGCGAAACCAATGAGTAGATGCTTTTTCTAATACCGCAGCTTGCAATGGGTTGTCTGCCCGAATGGCATTAGCCGCTTCCGTTACCACTGATTTTACCTGTCGATACACCATATTTGCACTAATGCCTTTGCTGCCGCTGATGCTGCGCAAAAGAGGGGTTGTGTCGTTTTCGTCGGGTAGGGGCGTGAGCCCTAAGTGCTCTCGGTATTGCATTAACGCTGCTAGCATTTCATCACTCGCGGGGATTTTCCCTTGTTTATCTCCCTTTCCCAGTACAAACCACCACCACTGACCCCGATATAGGCGAAAACTATTCATGCTGTGGCTGCTGACTTCACTGACACGTGGCGCCATTAAATACAATAAATGAAATAAAAAGCGATTTCGCTGAAAATGATTTTCTTGCTTGATGGTTTCCCTTTCTTGATTGTTAAGGTGATTTTTAAGTAGTTGCCAGGTTTTGTGGTCTAAATAACGCTGCTGACTCAGGGCTTGATTGGTCTGCGGCCGTAGTTTTTTATTGCGCCGACGAATCAAAGACAGGGGGTTGCCCGCTAGGTAGCCAGCATCAACTAAGTAGCTAAATAGTGCATTAATGATAATAAGCGCTTGGCGCTGGCTGTTTTCACTCAATGGACCTTTAAAGGGCCTCCATTTAATACTTGCTCGCTCGGCTCGTGGCCCACACCAGATGGAGCTGGGTTGAGGGTTAGCTAAGAAATCTTGGTAGTACTGAAAGTCTTCGCGGCTTAAATCAGACAAGGCTTTTTGGCGTTGATTGATCGCCCATAATAAAAGGCGCTCGGCCTCTTTGCGATAATTCCGCAAGGTTTGCGGCGAGTCATAAAATTCATTAAACCAGCATTGAATGGCCTGCCAATCGTTATTAGCCGCGATTTGGCAGTGTTTGCGGTCATAACGATTTATGCCTTGGTCGCCTGCTAGGTGTTCGGGAAGGCGCAAGGATTCAAATGGTTGTAGGTTTTGAGGATGAGATGGGGTCATTTTTATCCTGTTTTTGGCGGCTTTATGATGGCTTTGTGATGGCTTTCTATTTCGGTTTTTTATTACGGCTTCGCCGCTGTCGCGCTAAAGCACGACCTACATTAGGTGTGTGATGAAGAAAAAACCACAACAATGCCTTAAAAAGTAGGTCGTGCTTCAGCGCGACAATGTTCTTCATTTTGTATATCAAGCAGGCTGCAACAGTTATAAAAGTAGGTCGTGCTTCAGCGCGACAATGTTCTTCATTGTACGTATCAAACAGGCTGCCAATTACTTAAAAGTAGGTCGTGCTTCAGCGCGACAAGCCCTTTAATTATTGCGTTGTATTCTATCATGCTAATGCTATAAATTCATGATAATAGGGTTAATCATGAATTTATAAAATTCAATTATTAAATTGTAAGGTAAGCTGTACACATTCAACCTTACAAAATAATTTTTTATGGCTTAGAATGCCTATTAGATGCGCTGAGTACTACATATAAAGCCGGCTCATCTAATTTATGATGGGTTAGTTAAGGTCTGCAGTATGAGTATAAAAAAAGCTACGCCAAAAGCTGTTTTCGCAGCCTGCGAACAACTAGCATTACTGGGTCATTCTTGGAATCGCGATGATGTTCGAGGGATTATTGGTGGGGGCAGCTTCACGGTAATTGATCCTTTAATACAATCTTGGCGAAAACTTCAGCCTGTTAGAGAGGTAGCTCCTTCGGTTCCTGCAGAGGTATTGATTGAAGTGGCGAGCCTGATAGAGCAAAAAATAACTCATTTCGTGGATGAGGTTAGCGCCCGCGATCACGCCAGGGAGCAGACACTACTGCAACTTAATGAATTATCTGCTGCCGAGTTTGAACAAAAAGAGGCTGAACTAATGATTTCGTTAGAGGAAAGCCAGCTTACCAATCATCAGCTAGAAGCTGAACTGTCACGAGTAGAGTTAGATTCTATGACTGAGATTGCAAAAGAGCGCGAGCATTCGCAATCACTAACGCTAAAACTTCAGATTACAGAAGAGGCAAGATCATCACTCAATAAACAACTGGCTGAACAAAAAGCGTTTTTTGAGTCGACGCTAAAGGATTTAAAGCAGGAGCATAAAATGGCTTTAAATGATCAAGCCAGTAGAAGCTTAGAACTCAGTAACGAACAAGCGCAAAAACTCAAGCTAGAGTATCAACAGCAACTCGCTCAGCAAAAAGCCGAACTTACTGGCGCCGCCGAAATAACAGAAAACCGTTTAATGCGGTTGTTAGATCAAAGTCGCCTTGAAATTAAAGAAGCCCATGCAGAATTCAATCAAAAAATTGATATGCTAAATCGTGAGTTGCAGATAGAAAAACAACAATGCAACTCGCAAAAGCTAGAAATAAAGGCGCTTCAATCTGCACATGAGGCACTCACTGAAGAGTCTATCAAGGTAGAGCAAGATACCGAGCAGCAAGTGATTACTTTAAGGCAAGAGCTGTCATTATTAAGCAGTGAGAATAAAGCAATTAAGGATCAGCTGCTTGAATACCAAACTCAGGGCAGCCAGCAGGCAAAATCTGATCTGCAGCAGTTAAAGGATTCTATTCGTTTATTGCAGGAGCAAGTAAAAATCAGGTAGTGCTGTTTAATTGTCGGGCTAAAGCCACGACCTACACAAGATAAAGCCACGACCTACACAAGATAAAGCCACGACCTACACAAGATAAAGCCAAGGACTTCAAAAGATAAAGCCTCGACCTGCGCAAGATTCATTACTTCCAATTTAATATGGGTCGTACTTCAGTGCGACAAGCACTTATTCTGGCTTTATTTTTTTGTATTTGGCGCTAGCATGACGCTCACGCATTTCGGTATCAATGTAGCGATCGGTGGTTGCCATACTGGCATGACCAGCATCATCTCTAACATGCTCCTTTGGCCGATGCTTCACATCTTCTGAAATCCCAGTGTGTCTTAACCAGTGAACCGTGGCGGTTTTGAGTTCAAGCGCTTCTTCTTTTAAACCCTGCTGCAGCATGCGCTGATAGGCTTTATCAAAGCAATCTTGCACAATAAAGCGTATTTGTCGCGTACTGGTGACTGGTCCTTTTCCTTTGATTTTACCAATCATAGGAGTTGATTCAGCAATATGAGGAAGCGGGGACAACCCCAAAAACTCACGATAGCGCTTTAATGCCGCAAGCATTTCATCCGAGACGGTAATCATTCGCACTTTATTGCCTTTGCCAGTTACCTGCAGCCACCAATTATTATCCACGTCGGCACGAAAATCTCCCATAACAGGTACCGAGCGATCATCGGCAACCAATTCTGAAATACGCAGGTACATGGCGTAGAGGCACTTCATTATAAATAAACTGCGCTCATGCTGATTAGGGTCTTTTTGTGCGTTTATTTCAACTGTTTCAATAACGTAATCCCATTGCAAATTAGAAATACGGCGAATAGGTTCTTTGTAAGCGTGAGTCTGCAGGTATTTGCTTTTTTGGCGTATTAAAGCGACAGGGTTAAGCTCTCCATAGTCTTCTTGCAGCAAATAATTAAAGAAGGTCGATAAAACAGAGAAGACGGCCTGTAAGCTTTTTTGCGATAAGCTAAAATCTTTAATGTCGGCCATTTGACCTTGTTGGCTTTCAACCTTAGTAACCTGGCTAACAAAGGGTCGCCAGTTTGGATTACAAATACGCTCACCCTGATAATCCTTAAAGCGCGCCACTTGTTTGGTTCCAATCCAAGCAACAGGAGGGCGTTGGCAAAATTCTAAGTATTCTTCAATGTCCAAGCGCTTGAGTTGGGGCAAGGTTTTTCCTTGAACAAACCAAGACCACTGCAGTAAACGCTCCACCTCTCGACGATAGCTATTAAAGGTAGCTTGGCTGCCATTGTAGCTTTGTAGAAAAGTTAAGCAGTGAAAGATATCATCCTGACTGTTGGCGGGTGGCGCCGTCTTTTGCCGCGCACGGATAACTTCAACTTCTTTAAATGGACTCTTTTTTAAATAAGTTAAGCTATCAAACAAGGGACTTGGTGGTGTTAGCAATGGATCAATCATTCAAATTCTTTTTAGTGGTAAGTCATTAACAAGGGGGAGAAACCAGTTTAAATAGTCACATAATTATCGGAATTATTAAACAGTTGTATTACTGGCAGTAAAAAAGTAATTACAGAATACGTTGCTATAACTGATCGCATGGGGTAATGTATATGCGGCTTGAGAAAGAGTGCTTATTTTTGTTTGTACCACGTTGTTTTAGTAATAATCCTTCGCGTTATCCTCAGTAAAAATAAATAAATTTTTTCATCAGCTTAATCGCCTAATTTTAGGCACTTTATATTATTTATAGGATATCTATTATGTCTACTACAACTGGTAAAGTTAAATGGTTCAACGAAGCTAAAGGTTTCGGTTTTATTGAACAGAAGTCTGGTCCTGACGTTTTCGCTCATTTCAGCGCAATTCAGAGCAGCGGCTTCAAAACTTTGGCTGAAGGCCAAGAAGTTGAATTCTCAGTAACTGACGGCCCTAAAGGTCCTCAAGCTGAAAACATCGTTTGCATCTAAACGTTGTTTAAATATTTGCTAAGGTTAATCCTTTGTAATATTTGAAAAAAACAGCGCGATTTATCGCGCTGTTTTTGTTTCCACTCCCCAAAAAAACATAAGACTCAAAGCTCTTATCTGGCCTGACTCAGGTTAACTAACCCTTCTAATTATTAGCCTGTCTTTATCTTAACCCTACAAATAATAGCCCAATTAACGTATCGTACTGCTTGGTTTTTATCCATCCTCTCAAATATTCTCCTATCTCAACAGTTCGAGAACACAAGGTTCACTATGTTAGAAAGAATGAAACTCGAATGGTTTTCCAATATTCGTGGTGATTTACTCGCCGGAATAGTGGTTGCTTTAGCTCTAATCCCTGAGGCAATTGCTTTTTCTATTATTGCCGGAGTGGACCCAAAGGTCGGCTTGTACGCGTCTTTTTGTATCGCGGTGATTATTGCATTTGTCGGTGGTCGCCCTGGAATGATATCTGCCGCAACCGGTGCCATGGCATTATTGATGGTTACTTTAGTTAAAACTCATGGGCTAGAGTATTTATTAGCCGCAACCTTGTTAACGGGTGTGTTGCAGATAATTGCAGGCTATATAAAGATGGGCGATCTGATGCGCTTTGTCTCTCGTTCGGTGGTAACTGGCTTTGTGAATGCATTAGCCATTCTAATATTTATGGCACAGTTACCCGAGCTAAGCGGTGTTACATGGCATGTTTATGCGATGACCGCCGCAGGTTTAGGTATCATTTATTTATTTCCCTACCTGCCCGTGGTGGGCAAATCAATTCCTTCACCTTTAGTGTGCATTATTGTTCTAACAGCAGTTACTTTAACTTTTGGCATTGATATTCGCAATGTCGGCGACATGGGTGAATTACCCGACACCTTGCCCATTTTTTTATGGCCAGAGGTTCCTCTTAATTTAACAACTCTAATGATTATATTGCCTTATTCCATCGGCCTAGCGGTTGTTGGCTTATTGGAGTCAATGATGACTGCCACCATTGTTGATGATTTAACGGATACTTCAAGTGATAAAAACCGAGAATGCAAAGGGCAAGGAATTGCAAATATTGGTGCTGGTTTAATGGGTGGAATGGCTGGCTGTGCAATGATAGGGCAGTCAATTATTAACGTTAAATCTGGAGGCAGGGGGCGCTTATCAACTTTTGTTGCCGGTGTTTTTTTGCTGATAATGGTGGTTTTCTTAGGTGACTGGATTAAACAAATTCCAATGGCGGCTTTAGTTGCTGTGATGATCATGGTTTCAGTTGGGACCTTCTCTTGGACATCTATTCTAGACCTAAAAAAACACCCGCTTTCAACTAATATTGTTATGGTAACGACTGTGGCCGTTGTGGTGGCGACCCATAACTTGGCCATTGGTGTGTTTGTAGGTGTTTTATTGGCCACTTTATTCTTTGCAAACAAGATTGGTCGCCACATGCTGGTGAAATCTAAGTTAATTGCAGTAAAAGGGGGCAGCGAACAAGAGCGCACCTATGAAGTAGTCGGGCAGGTATTTTTTGCGTCCTCTGAGCAATTTATTAATGCCTTTGATTTTAAAGAAGTTGTCGACAAGGTAATTATCGATTTAACCCAGGCACACTTTTGGGATATCACCGCAGTTGCTACGCTTGATAAAGTCGTTATTAAATTTAGGCGCGAGGGCGCTCAAGTAGAAATTATCGGTATGGATGATGCCACAACGACTATTGTTGATAAATTTGGTGTACATAACGCCCCCGAAGAAGTTAAAAAATTAGCTCTGTAGTCTTAGAGTTATAAATTTTTTATTATAAGAAAAATAAGGAATGCTGAGTTGAAAATTATTGCTTGTATAGATGGTTCCGTTTTATCCGAAGATGTGTGCATTGCTGGCGCATGGGTTGCAAAAAAATTGAGCAAGCCTTTGACATTGCTGCATGCGATAGAAAAATCTAACGTCCCAACCATTGATAATTTAAGCGGTTCGATTGGCCTAGGTGCTCGCTCTGAGTTACTGAAGCAGATGACCGAGCTTGATGAGCAACGCAGTAAGATAGCACTAGCAATGGGAAAAGAGCTGCTGAACCATTCCGAGTCATTGGCTATGGCAAAAGGCTGTACCAGTATTGAGAAAGTGCAGCGTCATGGAGGTATCGTTGACAGTATTTGTGATTTAGAAGCAGATGCACGCTTTGTGGTGATTGGCCGGTCGGGTGAAAATCATCACAATGACTTTCAGGCATTAGGTTCTCATATAGAAAACATTATTCGACAAGTTCACTCGCCAATTTTTATTACCAATAAGGGTTTTCGAGAACCGAGCAGCTTTATGTTGGCTTATGATGGTCGCGAAACAGCAGACAAGGCAGTAACAAGAATTATTGAAGGTGGTCTATTGAATAATTTAACCTGCCATTTAGTGAGTGTTAAAAATAAACAAAAAAACCTAGCCAATAAACTACAGCAAACTGAAAAGCTATTGCAAGATCATGGATTTACAGTAAAAACATCGTTGCTAGATGGCAATATCTTTGATGCTTTAAAACATTACAAAGAGAATAACCCAGTTGATATGTTGGTGATGGGGGCATTTTCACACTCAAAGTTAGCCACGGTCTTTTTAGGTAGCAACACGTTAAAGATGATCGAGCGCACACAGCTGCCTCTGATCGTTTTAAGATAGCGCTTTTAAATAGAGCTTGTAAACAACGCTTTATGTTAAACAAATGCCTATTTTACTCTCTTTATCAATACTTCCGATAATAACAATTATCGGAAGTATTAGTAGTATTTCTATTAATGTAAATTTCTTCCCTGTCTTTGCGTCCACGCATCCTTTAAAATAGCGGTTAAATTTTTATGACGGTTTGGAGAAAATAGCGCATGTTTGAAGTTGGTCAGCGTTGGATCAGTGACACGGAATCTGATTTAGGCCTAGGGATGGTTCAAGAAGTTGATTTTCGCCAGGTGGCGATTTTATTCCCTGTGGCTGATGAGGTTCGCCGCTATTCAAAAGATCAATCTCCATTAACCCGTATAAAGTTTAATATTGATGATACGGTTTTATTAGAAGATGGTTCTAAACTCACCATCACCGAAACGCAAGAAATGAATGGCATCTTGTTTTATGGTGATGCCGACAGAATAGTACCCGAAACACAACTAAGCGGACACATTCAGTTAAGCCAAGCCTCTGAGCGTTTGTTAGCTGGCCAAGTTGATAATGGCAAAGCTTACGATCTACGTTTACGCGCCCTGCAAATGAAAAGTAAATTGCAAGAGCGTAAGTATTACGGTCTGGTTGGCAGTCGTACCACCCTATTACCCCACCAATTATTTATTGCAAATGAAGTATCACGCCGTGAAGCTCCGCGAGTCTTATTAGCAGATGAAGTCGGCTTGGGTAAAACCATTGAAGCTGGCATGATTATGCATAGCTTACTGCTTAGTGAACGTATAGAGCGTGTGTTGGTATTACTGCCAGAAGCGTTGACTCATCAGTGGTTGGTTGAAATGGTACGCCGTTTCAATCTACGCTTCAGTGTGCTTGATGAAGGTCGCTGCTTGGCATTAGAAGATCAAGAAGATGGTGGCAATCCCTATTTACAACAACAATTGGTATTAGCTCCTTTAAATTCGATTGCTCATGACCCAAAACGACGCGAGCAAGTTTTATCTGCTGGTTGGGATATGGTTGTGGTTGATGAGGCGCACCACTTAGGTTGGTCTCCTCAATCACATGATGAGAGCTATGGTTTAGTCGAATCCCTTGCTCACCAATGCCCGGGCCTATTATTGTTGACCGCAACCCCTGAACAATTAGGCATGGAAGGTCATTTTGCACGTTTACGTCTGCTAGACCCAGAGCGCTTTCATAACCTTGAAGAGTTTATTCAAGAGCAGTCAAAATTTCAGCCGGTCGTTACCGCCGCGCAATCATTGTTGTCGGGTGAGGTACTAACTGCAGAACAACAGTCCGCCCTTCAAGAACTTCTCAATCAAGACATCCCTGCCTTACCCGATTCCGAGCAAGCTCAAACTTGGATCAAGCAGTTGATTGACCAGCATGGTACTGGACGCGTATTGTTCCGTAATACTCGAAATTCGATGAAAGGTTTCCCCAATCGCGAAGTGATTGCACAGCCTTTCACATTGCCAACTGCTTATCAGCAATCAACCGGCGTTGACGGCCTATATCCAGAGCGTGATATTACAGATTGGCAAGATGTCGATCCACGTATTGATTGGATAAACGAACTGATTAAAGCGAATAAAGGCGAAAAGTTTTTGTTGATTACCCATCAGCAAAAAACTGTTTTACAAATTGAACGTGCGTTGTGGGAAAAATACGGCACCCAGTGCGCCGTCTTCCATGAAGACATGGATATTATTGAGCGAGATCGTGCTGCCGCCTATTTTGCCGAACAAGAAGGTGGCGCTCAGATTCTGCTGTGCAGTGAAATTGGCAGTGAGGGCCGTAATTTCCAGTTTGCGCGCCATCTTATTTTGTTCGATTTACCCGATAACTGCGATTTAATCGAGCAACGTATTGGTCGTCTTGATCGCATTGGTCAAAAATTTGATATTCAACTACACATTCCATACTTTGAAAACCATACATCTGAGCGTCTGTTTGAGCTGCTAAATGTAGGCGTTGATGTATTTAGCCACCCTAACCCGCTGGCACAGTCATTGCTGAATCATCATCACACTGATATGTTGGCCGCCCTTGAGAGTAACGGCTTAACTCAGCTGCATAGCTTAATTGACACTCTAATTCCTGAGCGCGAAAAGCAACAGCAAGCACTGGAACAAGGCCGAGATCGGTTACTAGAATTACAATCTTGTGACCCTGAAAAGTCCAAAGCGTTGCTAAAAGAAATTTTAGCTGACGATATGCTTGATCAGGCAATTTTGCCTAACTTTTTAGAACAAGTGTGCGATGTTTACGGCATTATTCAGCAAGATCACAGTAATCACTGTTTTATTTTACGCCCTGGCGATCACATGCTCACCAGCTATTTCCCGCACTTACCGGAAGACGGCCTAACTTACACGTGTCGTCGTGATGTGGCAGTAGCGAGAGACGACGTGCAATTCTTTACATGGGAGCACCCTTTAATTGTAGGTGCTCTGGATTTGATTTTGTCGGAAGAGCACGGTAATTCAAATGTTGCCTACGTTGAAAATCATCAGTTTTCTACCGGTGATTTTTACTTTCAAGCGCAATACACCTTAGATTGCCAAGCACCTAAATCTCTACAGATTCAGCGCTATTTGCCAGCAGAAGGTTTGCACATCGCCGTAGACCCAGCGGGTAATATTGAATTTGCAGAACCAGATTATTTAGATTTCCCAGAAGATCTAAAACGTTCAACTGCCTCTGGCTTAGTCAAACGGGTTGAGTCAGGGATCAAAAAATCTTTAAAACTGGCTAAAGAAGCTGCGGAGCAGCAGCTACCAAAGCAGCTAGCCGTGGGTGAAAAACGCATGTCAGCGGAACTGAATGCGGAGATCAGTCGCTTGCAAGAATTGCAGAAAACTAATCGAAATATTCGAGACAGTGAAATCGAGCTTTTAAAAGAAAAGAAAGAAGCTCTTCAACAAGCAATTAGCCAAGCAAATTACAAAATGGATAATATTCGTATCGTTTTTTGTGGGTAAACTCTAGCCAAGGAGGGCTAAAGAAAGTGATCATGGGGCGTTCGGTATTTTGAGCGCCCCATTATAAGTTTTATCTATATTAGGCTCTTGGCGAGCGCATGGTGACAAACTCTTCTGCTGAAGTTGGATGAATTCCAATCGTCGCATCAAAATCTGCTTTGGTTGCACCCGCCACAATTGCTACTGCAAAACCTTGAACCGTTTCACCTGCATCATGCCCTACCATGTGTAAACCCAATACCTTGTTGTCGGCTTTATTAACAATAAGTTTCATTAACGTGCGCTCGTTCATCCCAGATATAGTGTGTTTGAGTGGTTTGAAGTTAGAAGCGTATACATCAACCTCTAAACCCTGCTGTTTGCACTCATTTTCAGTTAAGCCAACGGTTCCAATATTCGGCTGGCAAAATACGGCTGTTGGAATATTGCGATAGTTCATGGGCACAGTATCGCCATGGTATTGCTGTGCCAGGAATTTCATTCCTTGAGCTAAGGCGACAGGAGTAAGTTGTGGTGTACCTATAACATCCCCCAGTGCATAAATTGAAGGCACACTGGTTTGGAAAAAATCATCAACCTTAATGGTCGTGTCTTTATTCAGTTCAATACCTAGATTTTCTAAATTTAAACCGTCTGTCATTGGACGGCGACCTGTGGCGTAAAGTACTAGGTCGAAGACTTGTTGTTCATCATTTTTGTAGGTGACCAACAAGCTGCCATCGTCTTGTTTATCAATGCGAGCAACTTCAGTTTCTGGGCGAATATTAACGCCTTTATCCATCATTTGCTCTTGAACAAACTGACGAATATCGTCATCAAAACCTCTTAAGACTAGGTCTTTACGAACAGCTAGCGTTGTTTCAACACCTAGGCCATTAAAGATTCCTGCAAACTCAACCGCTATGTATCCTGCACCAACTACTAACGCACGTTTTGGAAAATCTTCATCGCTTAGATCAAACACTTCGTTTGAGGTAATTGCGTGCTCTGCGCCAGGCACATTAGGAATAAATGGCCAACTACCGGTGGCGATTAGAATTTTTTCACCACGAATATCAAGATGATCTGTATCTTGCGCTGGCTCACTGAGCTTAACGCGAACGGTGTTAGCATCCAGCAAGCTACCGGTGCCATTAAAAATAGTTGCTCCCGGGCCTGTTAACAGATTTGAGTAAATGCCATTTAAACGAGAAATTTCATTACTTTTATTATCTCGCAACGTTGGCCAATCAAAGCTGTTAATTTCACCATTAATGCCAAAGCCTTTTGCTTCTTCCATTTTTTCACGGTACTCGGAGGCATAAACAAACATTTTTTTGGGTACACAGCCGACGTTGACACAGGTACCACCTAAGTAACGGTTTTCAATAATGGCGACTTTTTTACCCTGAGCTGCAGCCATGCGGGCAGAGCGTACTCCACCAGAGCCAGCACCAATTACAATAAGATCAAACTGTTCAGGTTGCGCTGCATTTGTCTTTATATCTGTTGTCAAAATACTTCTCCGTAATCCATTGAAAAGGATTAATAAATTATTCATGCAGTTTAGAGTGTTTTAAGCACTCGGTTAAATAAAATTTGCTTATCGCCATGATGCTGAATAACTATTTAACTTATTTAAACAAGGTTCCGCGCAAATCGACACGCCCTGGCTGATCGCCCCGCTCTACATTGATTTGTTTAATTTGAATACCGTTGGTCTGATTCAAAGCTTCAAGCCAACGCATTGCGTCATCAAATACAGCATCCTCTAACCAAATTCTTAAACCATCACCGTCAGGTTCAAAGCGTTTTAAATTAATGTTTGAACGTTTAGCTTGCCCAGTAACAATGGCAAGAATAGGACCGTCACTTACTTTGCCGGCAGCTTGCCCTTGAAACTTATGTGCGTTCTCTGCTAACAGCTGGTAAGTAGCTAGACTTTTATTAAGCTTTGCTTGATACAGTGTTTGCTTCGCCATAAAAGGTTGTACAATTAGAATAATTAATAAAACAATCGTTATAAATACTGACACGGCCTTAATGATTTTTTGATCGCGATCATTTTGGCTTCCATACCAAGCATTAAAACTGGCCACCGGTGGCAGTTGCTTAAAGCGATTTACGCTGTCTTGAAATTGAGCACTGAGGTTTAAACCTTGAGCTTGACTCAGTTTTTTCATGCTGCAGCTCCTATTTTCAAGCGCCCTTTCACTCGGTTGTTGTCGTTACTTGCTTGAGCAATTTCTACGCTTAGTCCTTGCTGCTCTAATGCCGCTTTATAACCTTGTAGCTGAGCGAGTGTTTTAGCCGTAAGATCAATGATTAATTCATTTTGGCGATCATTAAAGCGAAAGCTTTGCCACTCAACTTGTTCGTTTAAACCATTTTTTTGGAGCGCAAGACTGGCTTGCGATAGCATGGTCATAACTCCCGCGCTGACAACAGTACTATCCCCTTTAATTTTGCCGCGAATTTGACGCTCTAAAAAGCGTAGGCGTTCGCCTGGGAAGAGCTGTTTATAGAGTGCGACTGTCTGACCTTGTACGTATTTTTGCTGCGCAATCAACTGCTGGTTTTCGATGGTGATTTGAACAAACGAAAACGCCCCCCAGCAAGCTGCTAGAAGGGCAATAGGTTGCCACCATGCGCTGGGCTTATCTTGTTTTATTTCTGCAGGACGAAATTCAGCCGTTAGTAAATCAACACATTTATTATTAAGGGATTGTTCACGCAGTTGTTTAAAGTCACCTAGTTCAACATTTACTGATGAGAAAATACCAGCAAAGTTACTGTCTATCTGAGTTTTAAGTAAATTAGCAGTGTCTAAGTTGGTGTCAATTACTGTGATACCTGGGTACGAACTAGGTTGGAGATCGTTGCACAAACCTTCAAGATAAGCAGCTACAGCCGATTCATGGACTTTTGCCTCACCCAAGCCTTGAATATTCACAAACCAAAAATGACCATGGTGAACCAAGCTGTTGTCGGGAATTAAGCTGGTTTCAGGAATGAGCTGGCGGGCAGTTAAATGGCGGTGATCGCAAGCTTCTAATAATCGTTTTAATTGATCCGCTAAGCCGCAATATACGCGATGATTGAATTTGCCCACTTTCCCTGCTGTTACAAGATGATATTGGCTAATATCTTCTATTAAACTTTCTTCTAAGGCGAAAGGTAATGCTTTGGGCAGGTGACGGCCTTGCACTCCGGGGAGATTTAACCAGCGACAAACGTAGTTTTCACCCTGAAGAACAAAGCGTAATTGGGTTAGATCGCTTTGTTTTGCGGCCCAATCATCAAACCTTTCCTCGGCTGCTTGAGTTAAATCAGAAACAAACCATGTTTCTAGTTCAACGCTCCAGCGTACAACAACTGTTTCCATTATTTCAGCCTAAATTCACTACTCGTTATTATTGTTTGCGCTTTCCGTATTTGCTTCAAAATCGATTTCTGTTCTTGCGTCTGTTCTTGAATAGTCTCGATAATAGGTGCGCATTTTACCCGTTTCAGCATTGCGGTAGATTAACATTTCTACCGTAGCAATTCGATCAGCGAGAGTGACTTTTGCAAAAACTTCAAAATATTGTGTATTTACGCTGAAATCCGCTTTATCCCATAGTTCTTTGGATGTTTCTGCATTTGTGTTTTGGTTGTTGTTATTATTGCTTTCTGTGAAGGTTTTAACCTCTTCAAGCCCCCAAAAATCATCGACACTGGCAAAACCCTTATCGCCGCGATTACCAATTACCGAATCCGCATCAGATAATGACCACTGAGTTGTTAACGCGGCCATTACTTTATTGCTTGCTGTATTAACGTTGAGGGTTGCCGCAACTGGCAACGCAGTAATATATGGTGTTAATTTTTGATAGGTTAATGCATCCACACCTTCCGCTAAAAGCAACTCTGATGGGTGCTTAAATAAGGAGTAACTAGCGCGATACGCGGGCTCTGCGCTTAGGTAGTCATTATCAACCATACTTTCATCGTCAATAAACTGCTGTGTTCGCTCTGCAATCGTTTCATCTAGGCCCAACTCTGCAAGCAAATTTTTAAATCGTTGCGTTTGAGCACTGCGATTGCTGGCAGTTTTATGCAAGCTGTTGAGATTGAAACGTGCTTGTGCGTCTAAAATTTGAATTTCAGCTACGCCAGGTTGCAAAGGATAGGTGCGTGGTGCGGCCCACTCTTCGAGTAAATGATCAACGGCTTTATCGGCCTCGTAATCAAGTTGTAAGCCCGAGCGAACCGCGTATTCAATACCTGCAGTATAAGCTCTTGCTTGCTGCAGAGCTTGTAAGTTAGCACTGCGTTGAATATCTAGACTTTGGCGATCAATCATAGCTGTCGCTAAGACGGCAACTATGGCAAAAATTAACAGCACAGAAATAAGTGCTAAACCAGATTGAGATTTATTGGTCATCATAAGCAAGCAACCATAAGCGTTCGATATCACCCAGTTTGGGTAAGGTTAACGTCCAACGCATGGCGATTGGAATTTCTTTGGCTTCACCCGTTTGTAGATTAGGCCATTGAGTGAACCAAGTTTGTTCAGCTGTGCTGTCGCCACTTGCATTATTAGGTAAGGTTTCAGCTAATAGTTCAATCTCTAGGGATTCAATCAAATCTAATACTATTTGAGTTTTTGCTTCGCTATCGCCTGCGCGGTCAAGTACTGGCCAAAAAAAACGCACCAAGCAAAAACCTTCTGGTTCTAATTGGCCCCAATCTGCTAGCCTCTGCTTAGCCTGTTCGCATTCCTCGTCATTGACATCATAAATTTGAAAAGCTACGCGCTGAATGATTGCCCGTGGGTTTTCAGCAATTGGGCTATTGCGCCACCCTAATCTTGTCCATTCAGCTAGGTAATCTGGCCCATCTAATACAATAGACGCAAGGGTATCGCCATATTGATCTCGCACACTGCGATTTATAATCTGTTCAACATCTCGGCTAATAAATTGGTTAAAACGTTGCAGAGTTGTTAACTGCTCAGAGCGAATATCGGTCACTTTTTTTGATTCAATGATATTACTGAGCAGGTTTGTAGAAGCAATACCAATGAGGGCGGTAATCGAAATGGCGATCATGACTTCAAGCAAGGTAAAGCCGCGCTGCTGATTATGGGTAAGGTTAAAAGGTCTTATAAAAAATGCAGAATTAGTCATTAATATTTGCCCATAAACCCAGTCAGGCTGACTAATGGTTGATCTTTATCACTCATTTTTGCCACTCTCACCTCAATGCGGCGAAAATTAGGTAGGGGTGTTTCTTCTACTAGCGTTGTGATGTGCCATTCACGGCTCGCCATTTCAGTATCGTCTTTAGTTTGTGTAGCCGCCGGAAAGCCGGCGAGTTTAATTTTATTAAGACGATTTTCTGCAACAAAAGACGCTAAGGTCTTTTCTTCTAAGTACAGAACAGTATCGGCATTTTGACTCGCAGTGCGGCTAATTGCAGCAGCCATAACAGCGAAAATTGACAGTGCAATCATCACTTCGATCAGTGTGAATCCTCTACTCATTTTATGTAAAATCATCACAAATCATAATTCTCTGTGCGCAGTTGAAATCGACTAAAACCATCACCTTCAATAATGATACTAAAGCTTTCATCATGCTGATTTTGCAGGCTCATCTTAAAGGGTGTGTATTCATCGGAGGATAAAAATAAGATGGCCGGTTTAACCTGATCATCGCTAATCAGCTCAGCAAAATCAATTTCTTTGTCTTCAAGTCTTAAGGATATAGACAGTGCTTCTGGCAAGTCTGTGGCACTTGCTAAACTGCCTTCATATTCAGACCAGGGGTTGTCTTTTAACTGACCAATTTCTTCGATTGTTTTGCCTTCAATCTGCTTAGGGCTTAAAACATTGATAAAGGTTAACAGTTGGGTCGATTGGCCATCCATGGCCAAGCCAAGGTCAATATTTTGAAATACCGCTTCATTTCTATAAGCATCAAGCTGGGCAATTATACGTAAGGCTTGCTGCTGCGCTTCTTGCTTTTGCTCGTTCCCACCAGAACTCAACGTTGCCATTCCTAGCATAAGTCCAATAATGGTTAGCACAACCATAACTTCGAGCAGAGTAAAACCTTTTTGGTTGTGCATTTTTGAGTTAAACAACATTGGCTGTTAATCGTTGCTGCTGATATCAGCCAGCTCTTCTTCGCCGCCTTCTTGGCCATCAGCACCTAGTGATAATATTTCATAAGAACCACTTTCATAAAAGTAAACAAACTCATTGCCCCAGGCATCTTGTGGTAATTTGCTGCCTTTTAAATACCCGCCAGATTTCCAGTTCTTTGGCTCTGGGCTACCACTAGGCTTAGCGATTAATGCTTCTAGCCCTTGATCTGTAGTTGGGTAGGTATAGTTATCTAGTTTATAAAGATCAAGTGCATTTTCGATCAGTTTAATTTGGCTTTTGGTGGTTTTAATACGTGCTTCGCCAGCATTACCAATAACGTTGGACGCAACCAAGGCTAACATGCCACCAATAATAGCCAATACCACCATTACTTCGATTAATGTGAATCCTGATTGCTTAATTAACGGATTAGAAGTAGTTGTGTGTTTTCTTAACATGTTTTGCATAAAAAGTTCCTAGACTAGTATTTATTAATAAAGAGTGTTTTAAGAGGCGTTGGTTCAAATATTAATACGCATATTCTGGCTATTGAATCATGGCCAAACCATTACTGAACCATATTTTGCAACTCTAAAATGGGGAGCATAATCGCAGTTACGATAGTAGCAACAATTGCGCCCATGGTTAACAGCATTAGCGGTTCAAACATTTTAACTAAGGCTTCTATCGTCGCTTCTAAACTCGCTTGTTGCTGGGCAGAAGTTCGCTCTAACATGTCATCTAACTCACCACTGCTTTCACCACTAGCAATCATATGCAACATCATTGGCGAAAAAAATCCGGTAGCCGTTAGTGCACGGCTTAAATTACCGCCTTCACTCACCTGCACAGTTGCTTCTTTAACCCCCTCTTGTATGGGTAGATTTTCAACTACCTGAGAAGCAATTCGCATGGCTTCTACAAGAGGCACACCAGAGCTTGTTAAAATAGCAAGAGTACTGATATAACGGGCAGTATTCGCACTTTTGGTAAAGTTTTTAATGCCCGGTGTGGTTAATAAAAACTGATGATAGCGATATTTAAATTTAGGTTTGCGTAGAGCAAACATAAAAGCGCCACCCGTTAAAACCATGGCAATAGCGATGATTAAACCAAAATTAGTAATAAGGTAACTGATATCAAGCATTAGTTGTGTTAACCCAGGCAACTCCTGACCATTGCGCACAAACACTTCAACAATATCTGGCACAACGTAAGTCAACAAGCCAACAACAATCCCAACCGCCACAACACATAAAATAATGGGGTACATAGCGGCTAATTTTATTTTCGTCTGTGCTGCTTGTTGCGATTCAGTGTAATCAGCAAGCTTGTTTAACACCCCATCAAGGTGGCCAGCATGCTCGCCGGCGCTGACGGTAGCACGATACAGGTGAGGAAATGCTCTAGGGAATTCTTTTAACGCATCCGCTAGGGTATGACCCTCTAGAACCTTAGCTCGAATTGACAGCACCATGCTTTTAACAATTTGTTTTTCACTTTGCTCTGAAACGGCTTTGAGTGCTTCATCAATCGGCAAGCCCGCAGCAATCAAGGTTGCCAACTGACGGGTGATTAATGCTAAATCGGCAGTACTAAGAGAAGGGCCTAAACTAAAGCGAGACCAAAATCCGTCTTTGCTTTTTTTCTCACTGGTAGCATCCACCGACAATGGCATCCAGCCTTTGTCTCTTAGCTGCTGCCTTACTTGTCGTGCACTATCTGCTTCTAGAACACCTTTGTGAGTTTTGCCTTTTGAGTCGAGTGCTTGAAATTCAAATGCAGCCATAAATTTTCAAAAGGATTACCCTTTTGCCACCCTCAGTAGTTCTTCAATTGTGGTTGTACCACCAAGTACTTTGCGGATGCCATCTTGATTAATCGAGGTGGATAAGCTGCGAGCGTGGGCTTCTAGCTCTTGCTCACCACAACGATCATGAATAAGGCTTTTCATTTTTTCGTCAACGGGGACGACTTCATATATTCCTTGACGACCCTTGTAACCTAGCTGATTACAAGAATCGCAGCCTTTGGCACGATAAATAACAGGGGGTTGGTTACTATCTACCCCGAGTAATTCGCATTCTTTTTCATCGGCAGTAGATGCTTGTTTGCAATCTTCACACAACACTCGTACTAGGCGTTGTGCCAGCACTGCGATAAGGCTTGACGACAGTAAAAAAGGTTCGACCCCCATGTCTTGAAGTCGTGTTACTGCACCCACTGCGGTATTTGTGTGCAAAGTGGATAAGACCATATGCCCCGTTAACGATGCCTGGATAGCAATCTCTACGGTTTCTAAATCGCGAATCTCACCAATCATAACCACATCAGGGTCTTGGCGCAGTATGGCACGCAAGCCCTTTGCAAAGGTCATTTCAACCTTGGTATTGACCTGGGTCTGACCAACCCCGGGTAAGCTATACTCAATGGGATCTTCAACCGTAAGTATATTGCGACTGGCATCGTTGAGCTCGCTGAGTGCCGCATACAAGGTAGTGGTTTTACCCGAGCCGGTAGGTCCCGTCACCAATATAATGCCGTGTGGTTTTTGAATAGCTGATAGTAAGTTATTCAAATCTGGCGCTGCCATAGCAAGCTGACGCACATTTAAGCGCCCTGCTTGCTTGTCTAGTAAGCGCATTACGATCCGTTCGCCATGATTGGAAGGCATGGTTGAAACTCGCACGTCTACTTCTCGGCCGCCAATCCGCAAAGAAATACGACCATCTTGAGGAACACGTTTCTCTGCTATATCCAGCTTAGCCATAACTTTGATACGAGAAATCAGCAGCGGCGCCAAAGCTCTTTTTGGCTGAACAATTTCGCGTAGCACACCATCAACACGAAAACGAACAATGAGTCGTTTTTCATAAGTTTCGATGTGAATATCCGATGCACTATCTTTAACAGCTTCGGTAAGCAGTGCGTTAATTAAGCGAATAATCGGTGCATCGTCTTCTTGCTCTAGTAAGTCTTCTGTCTCAGGTACAGAATCAGCTAGGCTAGCCAAATCCATTTCGTCGCCTAAGCCTTCAACCATACCCATCGCATCGGAAGAATCTGTTTGGTAAATCTGACCTAGAATACGCTCAAAATCGTCATTACTGACGACTTCGAGAGTAAAAGATGAGCCTAAAAAACGCTGCACCTCTGACACAATATGCGGCTGCAAGCCTTCTTTATGGGCAGCAACAAAACCGGTTGAGCGCTTGTCTAGAGCAATGCCAAAACGCTTAGCAAAAGAAAACGGTAAGCGAGGTACGGTTAGACTTTGCGCGGGCTGAGCCCCTTCATCTAAAGCGAGATTTTCCATTAGTTTGTTCGTCCCATACCAGAATAGTAAAAGCCTTCCGCTTTCACCGTTGCTGGATCATATTGATTTCGGCCGTCGATAATAGCAAGATTTTTCATGAGCCGTTTCATTGCATTAAAATCTGGCTGGCGAAAAGGCTTCCATTCAGTGACAAGAACCATAGCATCAGCGTCTTTAAGTGCATCATACTGATGATCAACCAGCGCAAGCTGACCACTGTCAAAAAAAGACGACTCGAACATGGAGTCAATGTGCGTCATTGCTACAGGGTCATATGCACGCACATTCGCACCAGCAGCCAACAACGCGCGAATTAAAACCAGAGATGGCGCTTGGCGTAAATCATCGGTGCCTGGTTTAAATGCCAAGCCCCAAATAGCGATAGTTTTGCCCTTTAAATCATGGTCAAAATAGTGATCGAGTTTTTCAAATAAGCGTTTTTTTTGCAATTCGTTACGATTATCGATGGCGTGAAGAATATTGGCTTGATAACCATGCTCTGCTCCCATATTAATGAGAGTTTTTACGTCATTTGGAAAAAACGAGCCGCCGTAGCCACAACCTGGATGGATATATGAGAATCCAATTCGACTATCAGCCCCGATCCCCATTCTTACATTTTCAACATCAACATTTAACTTTTCTGCCAAATTAGCCATTTCGTTCATAAAAGATATTTTAGTCGCAAGCATGGCATTAGCTGCATACTTGGTCATTTCGGCATCACGAACACGCATAAACATAAGCCGGTCTAAGCTGTGGGCTAATGGCTTATAGAGCTCATGCATTGTACGCTTAGCCTTATCACTCTCTACACCAACAATAATTCGGTCTGGGCGATTAAAATCATCAATCGCTAAACCTTCTTTTAAAAATTGAGGGTTTGCAACTATTTCTATATTAATAGAATCAGTTTGTTGCTCTATCCTTTGTTTAATCAGCTCGGATGTACCCACAGGAACCGTGGAAGCAGTAATAATCAAGGTATCCTGTTGAATATGATTAGCTATTTGATCAGCGGCTGCCCACAAGTCGGTTAGATCCGCACTACCATCACGAGCGCTGGGTGCTTCTACTGCAATATAAAATATGTGGCAGTGCGGGCTCAGCTTGGCAAAATCATGCCCATAGCTTAAACGACCAGCTTGCACATTTTCGTTAAGTAGACGGTCTAATCCGGGTTCAAATAGCGGGGTTTGTCCTTGTTCAAGTGCTTCAATGCGAGCTACATCATGGTCGATACATAATATTTGATTGCCCATTTCGGCAAAACAGGCGGCACTCACTAAGCCAACGTAGTTTGTTCCTACTACCGTAATGTCCAAAGTTGATTTTCCCTTTGCATAGATCTGTACAGCATTGAAACTGCTGGTAAATTTTTGTTTTAACTGGCTAATATTTTTTTCATTTAAACCGTGTGATTAAACTACCTTAAATACGAAAAATGACAAGAGTATCCTCTTTCTTTTAGACTCTGTAGTAAAAAAAAGGCAAAAAAAAGCCCAGCTTAGCTGGGCTCTTTTTGAGTTGGTTATGATTTAAACTATTAAATCATTGATTCCAGCTCAGGAACCGCATCAAACAAGTCAGCGACTAAACCATAGTCAGCAACTTGGAAGATTGGCGCTTCTTCATCTTTGTTGATCGCAACGATCACTTTAGAATCTTTCATACCGGCCAAGTGCTGAATCGCACCTGAAATACCAACAGCAATGTACAATGAAGGTGCAACGATTTTACCCGTTTGGCCAACTTGCATGTCGTTAGGTACAAAGCCTGCGTCAACTGCAGCGCGAGAAGCACCAACAGCAGCGCCTAGCTTATCGGCAACCTTGTATAAAATTTCAAAGTTGTCGCCGTTACCCATGCCACGACCACCAGAGATAACAATCTCAGCAGCAGCAAGGTCTGGACGATCAGAAGCCGCTAGCTCTTCACCTACGAAAGCAGAGATTGCAGAGGCTTTAACGATATCCGTTGCTTCGACAGTTGCAGAACCACCTTCACCCGCAGCTGGATCGAAACCCGTACCACGAACAGTGATTACTTTAATTGCATCAGAGCTTTGAACCGTTGCAATTGCGTTGCCCGCATAAATTGGACGAACAAAAGTATCAGCACTTTCAACAGCAGAGATATCAGAAATCATGTTCACGTCAAGCAATGCTGCTGTACGTGGCATAAAGTCTTTACCCGTGGTAGTTGCAGCAGAAAGAATGTGGCTGTAGTCAGCACCCAGTTCAGCAACAAGATCACCCATAGGTTCTGCGATCTGGTAAGTGTAAGCAGCGTTGTCAGCAACGATAACTTTGTTGATACCTTCGATTTTTGCAGCGGCTTCAGCAACTGCACCACAACCTTCACCGGCAACTAAAATATCGATGTCACCACCGATTTCTTTAGCCGCTGTTACTACATTTAATGTAGCAACGTTGAGTGTGGCGTTATCATGTTCAGCGATTAATAAAATAGACATTATAGTACCTTCGCTTCAGTTTTCAGTTTCTCAACTAGCTGAGCAACATCAGCAACCTTTATACCAGCAGAGCGCTGGGCAGGAGGAGTTACTTTAACTAAGGTTTGAGTGCTCTTGATTTCAACACCTAAGTCGGCAGGAGTAACTGTTTCAAGAGGCTTACGCTTTGCTTTCATGATGTTTGGTAGAGAAGCATAACGTGGCTCGTTCAAACGCAGATCGGTTGTTACGATCGCAGGAAGGCTTAAGCCAACCGTACGTAAACCTGCATCTACTTCACGCGTTACATTAACTTTATCGCCATCAACAGCAACTTCAGAAGCAAATGTACCTTGAGGTAAACCGGTTAATGCACCAAGCATCTGACCTGTTTGGTTGTTATCGCTATCGATAGACTGCTTACCAAGCACTACAAGCTGTGGCTGTTCTTTTTCAACCACGGCTTTTAGTAATTTAGCTACAGTAAGAGATTCTAACTTCTCGTCGGTTTCAATTAAGATACCGCGGTCTGCGCCTAGCGCTAGTGAAGTACGAATTTGCTCTTGAGCAACTTTAGGACCGATAGATACTACTACGATCTCTGTAGCTACACCCTTTTCTTTTAAACGAACCGCTTCTTCTACAGCGATTTCACAGAAAGGGTTCATAGCCATTTTGACGTTATTTAGATCAACATCAGAATTATCAGGCTTAACACGTACTTTGACGTTGTAGTCAATTACGCGCTTTACAGCAACAAGAACCTTCATAGATTCTCCGTATTCGTCTAGTGAATGATTGAAGAAAGTCTCTCATTGGATCTAAAAACTGCCAATGACTCTCTCCCAGCGCGGAATATTATTCGTATCTTTCGCCCGAAGGTCAATAGAAACTCAAAGAAAGTCTTAAACCAAATAAGAATTTGTCTTATTAACTGTCTTTTAGCTCCTTTTTTGGCATTTTCAACCCTAAATATTAATAAATTAAGCGCAAAAGTTAGGTATATGCTTTTTAGAACCGTATAATGTGCGCCTTTATTTAGAACGCTAAATGAAACATTAGTATTTTTAGCAACTGTTAACTGTTATTAGCTCCCAGCTTATTTTCGAGGAGATCACAATGCAACGTGAATCAATGGAATACGATGTCGTTATTGTTGGTGGAGGCCCTTCAGGTTTATCTACTGCAATTCGTCTAATGCAACTGGCACAAGAAAACGAACAAGAACTAACTGTATGTTTGGTTGAAAAAGGCTCTGAAGTGGGCGCCCATATTTTATCGGGTGCCGTTATTGAAGATCGCGCATTATTAGAATTATTCCCTAATTACAAAGAATTAGGCGCACCTTTAAACACCTCTGTGACTGAAGATGAAGTATATTTTCTTCGCGATGACCAAAAAAGCGTTAAAACACCAAACTGGGCGATTCCAAAACCCATGCACAATGATGGCAACTACATTGTAAGCCTTGGTAATGTTGTTCGCTGGTTAGGCGAACAGGCAGAAGCATTGGGTGTTGAGATTTATCCAGGCTTTGCTGCTGCGGAATACATTGTTGAAGATGGCGCTGTTAAAGGCATCATCACTGGTGATATGGGTGTTGGCGAAAACGGCGAACACACCGATATGTATATGCAAGGTATGGAATTGCGCGGTAAATACACAGTATTCGCCGAAGGCTGCCGTGGTCACCTGGGTAAGCGTTTAATCTCTGAATTCAAACTCGATGAAGGCAAAGATCCACAGCATTATGGTATTGGTATCAAAGAGTTATGGGACATTCCTGCTGAACAACATCAAGAAGGTTTGGTTGTTCACGGCGCGGGCTGGCCATTAAATGAATCGGATTCTTCTGGTGGTTTTTTCTTATATCACACAGAAAATAACCAAGTGGTTTGTGGTTTGATTACTGATTTATCTTACTCCAACCCACACGTTAGCCCGTTTGATGAATTCCAACGTTTAAAGCATCATCCTGTAATGGCCAAACATCTAAAAGGTGGTAAGCGCGTTTCTTACGGTGCTCGTGCAATTGCCAAAGGTGGTTTGAACTCTCTTCCTAAAATGACCTTCCCTGGTGGTTTGGTTGTGGGCTGTGACGCCGGTACTTTGAACTTCTCTAAGATCAAAGGCACGCACACAGCCATGAAGAGCGGCATGATCGCTGCAGAAGAAATTGTGAAGGCTATTAAATCTGATCGTCAGCATGACGAAATCACTGAATTTACTACTGCGTTTGAATCTTCTTGGGTTTATGAAGAGTTGCACAGCAGCCGTAACTTCGGCCCTGCCATGCATAAGTTTGGTATGTATTTAGGTGCTGCCTTTAACTTTGTTGACCAGAACCTATTTAGCATTCCGGTAACGCTGCACGATACGACTCCAGATCATGCGACCTTAAAGTTGGCTTCTGAAAGCAAGAAAATCAACTATCCCAAGCCTGATGGTAAATTAAGCTTTGCTAAGCTTGATTCTGTATTTATTGGTAACGTAAACCATGCCGAAAATCAGCCTTGCCACCTTCGCTTAGCTGATGCTTCGATTCCTCTAGGTACTAACTTAGCGAAATACGATGAACCTGCGCAGCGCTACTGCCCAGCTGGCGTTTATGAGATTGTAGAAGAAGAAAACGGTGACAAACGTTTCCAAATCAACTCTCAAAACTGCGTGCATTGTAAAACTTGTGATATTAAAGACCCCTCTCAAAACATCACCTGGGTAACTCCAGAAGGTGCTGGCGGTCCTAACTATCCAAATATGTAATCTTTTTTTAAAACTAGATTATAAAAAAAGCGGCTTAGGCCGCTTTTTTGTTCTTTAAATTCTAATCAGTGTCAAACCACCATCTAAGTAAACACTATCTAATTACAGCAACATCCTTTTATAACAGTTTGTTTTATTAATATCTCTTTTATGCATAAGCATTGAAGTAACCTAGATATGCGTATAGTATTCCTTATTAGTTATATTGATCAGCTTTAACAATTTTCAGTTTACTTAGGATTATTTATGAAGAAACTATTAACCACATCGTTTTCGATTCTTTGCATACACACTCTTTCCGTGAGCGCTCAAGCAGATGAGTCTCAGAGTACGCTCTTGAACATGGAGCAAAAACAAGCCCTTGTCGGTGAAGCAAAAACAAACATTATGTCTTTAGCTGGTGCATTAACCGCCACGTTAAAGCAAGGCATTAAAGCTGATGGTCATGCCGCATCGGTTAATCTTTGCAACTTGCAAGCTCCAGCAATTACCAAGGCCTCATCTGCCGAAGGTGGCTTAACCGAATGGACAGTGAGCCGCACCTCTTTAAAATTACGAAGCCCAGCTAACGCACCTGATGACTGGGTTAAAAACATTATGAATAACTTCGAACAACGCAAAGCAAATGGCGAAAACGCTAAAAACATTGCTCACACAGAAGTCAGAGAGGGGCGTTTTTTCTTGGTAAAAGCAATTCCAACCAAAGCAGGCTGCTTGGCTTGTCATGGTGCAAACGTTGCTAGCGATGTAAAAGCAAAACTTGCTGAACTGTATCCCAATGACAAAGCAACAGGCTTTGAAGTCGGTGATATTCGTGGCGTTTTTGTTGCTTCTAAAGAGCTATAATGAATTCTTAACTTTAAATAAGTAACCCTAATAACGCACTTTGCTGAATAAGTGCGGTATTTGAGTACAAGGTAATTTCAAAATGAGCGAACATATAGCAAAAATTAACTGGGTAAAACAAGGTGAGTTTAGTCACGAGGGTTTTGATAGGACTCATGTAAGTGAGTTCTATCCAGACTGCAAGATATCCATGGCCGGCGCAAATAATGGTGAGTTTGCTGACCCCGAACAGATGTTTGCCGCCTCACTAGCCAGCTGTCACATGCAAACCTTTTTGCTATTGGCAGCTAAAAAGCGCTTAGTGGTTGAAAGCTATGAGGATACGGCTGTTGCGATATTAAGTAAAAATGAAGAAGGCCTTTTCTTTATCGAGAAAACAACATTAAACCCCAAGGTAGTTTTCTCTGGCGATAAGCCGGTTACAGCAGAATCCTTGCAAGCCATGCATGATAAAGCTCATCATCACTGCTTTATTGCTAATAGCATAAGCTGCGAAGTAGAGATTAAGCTGGAATCTTAACCCTGTAGTCTCCACTAACAATTTCAAAACCTTCTGCCGTTTCTTGGGCTAAATTCATCAATTCATAGTAGGTGTTTTGATTAATTTTAGCCCATAGATTATTACGAATCATCACATAAGGAATCAGATCAGTTGAATGCCTAAACTCCAAGGGATGCTCAGAACCAACTTTGATTTCATCGCCTAAGCTGGTAATAAAGTTAATTTCATCATCACTAACACTCATTAAAACCACAGAAAAAGGCACATCCTCCACCTGTATTTTCAGTTTATCAGCAGGAGTAACCAAGAAATAATCATCACCCTCACGACGTAAAATAGAAGCAAACATCCTAGCTAGGTCTTGGCGCTCAAAGTAGCCACCCTCGTGAAACCATTCACCTTTATTATTAATCAGGATGTCGATCTCACCTACCCTAGCTGGATTCCAATCCTCTATTGGTGGCATTTTTTGCTGCTGCTTAAATTTGCCAAGCAATGCAAAAAGGTCTTTATCGGTTGTAGCTGTCATAGCAATACCTCTACAGTTAATTCATTGGTGTGGCTAAAGCCCACGCTGCCATTCTTGGCGTAACGCAATGCGCCCTGCAATGGCATCATCAAGCTGATTTAAAAATGCCTGCTTATCTGCACCCAGAGTGCCTTTAAGGGTTACGTAATTAGAAGCATGATCGCTACGAAAAATAGTATTTTTTAATTCTAGGGTCGATATTAGATGGCGCATTTCCATGAACAAGGTCCGCTGGTCTGGTAGTTCGTACTCGCCATTAAAGCCTTCTTTAACACGCTTATCCCCCAAAGGATAACTTACCACTAATGTTGATAAGAAATCGGGCTGAGCTTCGTTCATTAGACGCGCAGAGTTTTCAGCATGTTGCTGGCTGTATTTCATACCGCCCATGCCGTTTAAAATCATCACTGACGTTTTAATTCCTGCTTGTTTTAATTTAACCAAAGCACTCAGTGTTGAATCATAAGTCTCACCCTTGTTAATAAACTCAAGCACCTCATCATCACCACTTTCAGCACCAACATAGGCCATACCAAAACCAAGTTGCTGCAGTTGCTTGAGGTCTTCTACGGATTTTTTACGAATATTACGCGGCAAACAATAGCTGCTAACACGCTTAACCCAAGGCATGTATTGCTTAATTGCTGTGAGGATTTCAATGAGTCGGCGAACAGGCAAAACCAAAGCATCACCATCGGCTAAGAATATCTTTTCGAATTGTGGCCCAGCAGTGGCGGCTTTTTTAATTTCTGCAAGGGTTTCATCTTCGGGCTTTGCTTTAAATTTTTTTTGCGGCTGAGTGTACATATCGCAGAAGGTGCACTTGTTCCATGAGCAGCCGTTAGTGACCTGAAGTATTAGCGAGCGACCTTCACTGGGTGGGCGAAATACGGGTTCAACGTAATTCAACATAGTAAGAACACCAATCAGTTAAAAAAGAAATTGAACCCATTTTACAGTAAAGATCAGCAATACGCTGCCTTGATATCTCGTCGTAAAAGACTTTTTTATCAGAGATTTTTTTTGCTTACCTTGCTTACTGAAAACTTAATCAAACGTCTCATTAATAGCGTATATAACCACGGCAAGACTCGTGAGATAAAGATCAACGACTTAGCTTCAAAGCTTGGGATAATCATCCATTTTCTTGACTGAATTCCTGCAAAAATTTGATCACAAGCATCATCTGGATCCATTGAACCGGCGAATTTTTTAAGCTCTAAAGACACAGGATCGCCATTAGCGTGCTCTTCAGCCACCATGGGTGTTTTCACCTCAGGAGGACACACACAAGACACAGCAATGCCTTGATGCTCATACTCATAGCGTAGAGTTGTAGCAAGGCCCACCACACCAAACTTAGAAGCGCCATAAGCGCTGTAGCCATAATTACTGATAAGACCAGCAACCGAAGCGATTAAGGCAATTTGAGAGCCCGGCTTCATGAGCGGCATAATGGCGGAAGCAAAATTAAAACTGCCATTAAGATTTACATCAATGACTTTTTTAAAAGCCTCTGGTGAGGTGTCCTCTAATGTTTTATTAATCAAAATGCCAGCGGAGTTGATGGCTAGATCAGGGGATCCACTAACAGCTACTGCTTCGAGCACCGCTGCCCTAACCGATTCAGCATCGGTGACATTAGCAGTATAAAAGCAACACTGAGTAGTACACTGCTTTGCGGTGACTTCGAGCATGGCTTTTTGTTTTTCTGAAAACTGCAAATCTATCACACTTACAACAGCACCTAGCTTCAAATAGCGAGTTGCCAAACCATGGCCTAAACCACTACCGCCACCAGTGATAATTACGTGATTAAATTGTGGCTTATTTATACTTTTATTGCTGCTTTTCATGATTTAACACGTCTTATATCCAATTATTTTTTTGATTTTATATTCTAATAAATAGCGATGATATATTTGAATCCAGCTTTATTTATTATCGACTCTTGGCTTCGTCCTATTTTCAGCTAAGGTAAGACAAATTAACTTACCACGCCCACCTTCGATAGCTGAGGATGGTAAATTTGCATTACTAGTACATACTTCACCTTCAGATGTGAAAATAAAGTCGCGAATAAAAGTAACTCGCGTTGGGCTAGGGTAAGCTAAAAATGTTTCTAATTCTGGATTAAAACGTAAAATACGATCCGACATATTGGCTGCAATCCAAACATCTTGAGTTTTAGGGTCAATACCCACAGCATATGGAGTTTCATACTCGCCTTCAGCCAATAAAGGTAATTTATAATCTTTGACGAAGGTTTCGCTGCGCGTATCAAATTTCATTAATACTCCGCTTTCAAAAGACGGAATCCAAAGTGTACCGTCTTTAGCAAAACGTAAGCGACGCGGCGCAGGGTAAGGTGTTTTGAATTCTGTCACAGTGCCGGATACAGGATCAATTTTTCCGATGTAATTTGAATACAATTTTGAATACCAGATCGCACCATCAATTGGACTGACATCAATGCCGTAAGGCAAGTTTAATATTTCTCGGCCTTCACCACTGACCTTATGATGGGATAAAGTTACGTGCATATTTTCTTTACCAAACCAAGATGCAATTTCAAGCACAGAAGGTAAAAAGGCATCAGATATCCAACGCCAAAATCCATTAGAAGGAAGATCTATTAAAGTAATTTCTTTCGTTTCGATATTCATACGGCCAATTTGATTAGATAAGGCCAATGTGAACCACAACTCTCCTTTGTTGTCAAAACGCAGCGTATGCGGATAAACAGCATCCTTCCCAATAGCAATAAACTCAGTTTCGCGTGTTTTAGGGTCGATAATTCCAATTTCAGCAGCCAATGAATTGGTTGTATACAATTTTTGGTCAGGCCCAACAACGATAGAGTGCGGACCATGATGTGCTTGAAAAGTACCTAGAGGTGCGACAGCGCCAGCAAACATACCTCCCAGTGGCAGGTCATTTGCAGGCCATTGAATGTGATCAATTTCGTTGGTTTGTCTATCCAGTATCCATATTTTATCAGTACTCATATCAACGCCGTAGATTAAGCCGTCCTCACCCATTTCAACGTCGTGCACATAATTAACCGGGCCGCCAAATGACCATTCACGCCAAATTGTTCCTGGCAGCTGTGGATGCATAGAGCGAGTTCTGAAAGCTTTTACCGCTTGCCCATTAAAACTATTGGCTAAGGTTTCTGAAAAAGCTACTTCATTTTCCCTCGTAATCAAAGCGCCATAACCCTGCATACGCTGAATAACCGAAGCCCACTGATCTTCTGTTTTTGGTGTACGTGTTGTGCTATTGCCAATTTGATGACAAAAATGACACTGACTTATAAAGTCTTGCTTAGTGTCATTATCATTCCACTTAACTGCCGACGCATGAGCACTGGCGGTCAGACGTTCAGAAATTTTCACGGGGTCAGTGAGTGGATGAACCTGTAACACTTGTGGCGATAATAGACCTGTAGGAATACCAATTTCGTGATCTGAAAAAGCGGCCCCCGCTCTCGCACGCAAGATTAGTGGTGGTCTTAAAAAATCTTGTTCAAGCGCCCAATTTCCTTGATTGTCTGTGTAGTGCGTAATACTAACGCCTCTACTATCAGTAACTGTAACCATGGCGCCAGCAACAGCAATCGATTGATTGGTATCAGTTGTTACATGTTGTTTATTAACCAGCACCACACCAGAGACTTTAGTACTAGCTAAAGTCTCTTTTGGTATTGGGTCACTCAACGCGGCTATAACTATATTAGTCGATAGCATAAGTGTGCTGAAGCATAAAATTTTTGTATTATTTTTAATTGTTTCAATCACATTCACAATGCTTACTCTCGATAATCTACTTTTTTGATTGTCATATAATATAGTAAGGCTTACTTATTTCTTTGTTCTGACAGGCCAGATGCTTAACCTAGCCTGCCATATTCAATAAAAGAAAAATAATTATAAAGTAGGAAGCGTTAAAGAAGACTGTGTACCTCGATGAAATTCCAAATCTATTACATTGTTCTTTCTATTAATTGGCTCATATTCGATGTCTTTACTGTCTATAGCCAAAACCACTTTATGACCGACTGGGATATTATAAGCAATTGTCGTCATATCAAATGCCAAACGCTGCGTTTTGCCTTTTTTGATGGCGGGCAAAGTTTTGGCGCCATGAGTAATTAAAGTCGCAATGCCGCTTGGTGACATGTCGTACAAATAGGCCACTAACTGTAGACTATCTGTGTTCGATTTCGCCTGAATGCTCACACTTGGAGTGCCACGAATTTTTAGAGTGTTGGTCAATCTTTCTGAATTAAAATAAACAGAATTAACGGGAGAGGATAACGGAACACTAGTAATCACAGGCACATTCAACTGTCCCAGTAGCTCAGTAAAAAGTGGAACCCCTGTCGCAAATAGAGAATCTAATTGAGAGTGAAAGCGGTTTTTGCGCAAGCGCCACTTGCTGTATTTGTAGGTTTCTAAGTCACCACTATCAAACAATCTACGCGGATGCAAGTAATAACGAGTATCTTCCGCATCAGTGATTGGAAACTTATCAAAACCCTCGAATTTATCTGTAAACTTAACTTTCATTTGTACAGGTTTGGCGTTGGCAATGTCGGTTTGGATACCTTTTAGGTGTAGATCAAACCATTGATAGGTATTATTCCACATCAGGTTATCCCCAATTCCTGTTAAGCTCGGTAAAACTTCTGCCGACGCATGGGTACCCGGTAGAAGATCGATGTGCTTTGGTCCTGTTAACTGACTAAATAAATCTAAAACGGTGTTGGGTTGAAATAAATTATCGCCATAAGCTTTACCAAAATAAATTGCAGTACCATTGATATTAAATTCATCAACATAATTAACAGGAGAACGAATAGCAGCCCAATCTAAAATTTCAGGAATTTGTGCTAAATTTTGTTGTTTAAGATCATCCCAGTGCTGATTCAAAATCGGATCAGGATTAGCAAGCAAGTCACCTAGCAGGGTCAAAAACTCACCCCATGCTCTACGTGGAGTTTTTTCGCCATAAAGCGCGTCCCCTAAGTCCCCCCAAGCGCTCATAGCCGATACTGCAGAGATTCGGTCATCCGCCGCCGCTCCTAATAAACTGATACCTGCACCATACGAAATACCTGCAGCACCTATAGCACTTGGGTCAACGGGATAATTAGAAATAAGGTAGTCGATAACTCGAGAGAAATCGTCAATATCTTTAGGGCCTGCCGTATCGACAAGACCACCAGAAGTACCCCAGCCACGAGAAGCATAGCTTAATACAATATAACCCTTTTCAGCTAAGTCTGCTGCTTGCTCTAGATACTGATATTCAGTCATAGCCCAACTGTTAACGAAGATAATTGCTGGCAACAAACCATTAATATTATTGGGAACAAATATATTAGCCGACAGTAAAACATCATCACTTGCAGTAATTACAACATCATCATCAGTCGTAAATTCTTCAGACTCAGGAAATACACCTTGGTTAAAAATTCCTGAAACAAAATTTAAAATGGGAATTAACCTACCTTCAGAGTAAGCTATGGGAGTGTTCATCATTAATGTACTTATGCTGAGTAACAACAGTATTTTTTTTAACATTCTGCATACCTTTTTTTCTTTTTATAACGTATTTTATTGTTTTTTTTCTACTGCATTCCTTTGCTGCTTTAAACCTTATGGTTATTATATTTATTACTAGATGCCTGCAACTAAAACACCCTAATAATTAATAATGCTATTGAATACTAGTCTGAATTTTTTTTTAAATTGGTTATAACAGGACATTATTTTGTCTTAACAGGACAAAGATATAAATCATCTAATATTCGACTACATGACTGTATTAAAAGTATGAGTATTTATTTGGCTACGATGAGCTATAATTATTTTTAAAAAATTAAAAGAGAATTTAAATGTCAGCTATTCGAGCACCTGGCTTAGGTCGTGGCAGCATTTCAGCCCTTGTTCGTTATGCAAAAACACACTCAATACCTTTGTCGCAATGTTTGGCTCAAACGAAAATAAAACACAACTTCGATAAACTTATTGAAGACCCCTCGCCAGAACAAGAAGTGATTCTAATTAGTAATCTAATTCGACATCTAGGAAAACCTTTCTTAACAGGATTTTCAGTAGGTATCAATTATAAGGTTGGAGACCTAGGAGTATTAGGATTAGCTCTTATGTCGAGTAAAAACGCAGCTCATGCTGCTGAAATCGGCATGCGTTATTTGAATCAAGCCTTTAACTTTACTCAGTTTAACCTTATACAAACAGGCGACTTGCTGACCATGAGGTGGCAGATGAATCAAAGTTATTCAGAAGAAATTGAGCAGTTTTTGATTGGTCGCGATATCGGCATTATTCATTTCATTTACCGCCATATTAATTTTGATACAGATGTTGTTCGCTTCCATAAGGTGGGCCTTTCCTTTGATTTTTTAGCGGGAATTAATGAAGTCAGCAAAGCATTTGGTTGCCCTGTTCAGTACAATCAAGAATGTACATTTTTGACAACGGAATTAATTCACTTAAATACCCCACCGCCTTTTTCAAATCCTGCCAATGCACAAATTATTGAAGATACCTATTTTAATAATCTGAATAAGTTTGATTTAACACTAAGCCAAAAAATAAAAAAACGACTAATGGCGAACGCAGATTTGAATGTGCAAAAAAGTGAAATTGCAGACCTTTATTATTTATCTGAAAGAACGCTTGCACGACACTTAAATAAAGAAGGTACTAGTTGGCGAAAATTGTTAAGTGAGGTGCGCATAGAGAAAGCCACCCTATTACTCAAAAATAGCCAAGACTCTATACAGCAGGTATGTGATCAGGTTGGGTTTGCCAGCATAAGTTCATTTTGCCACGCTTTTCAAAAAGCACATAACGTGTCACCAAGTGAGTATCGACGGTCAAATAAAAAATAAGTGAGCACACGCGGAAGAGTTACGAGTTAGAGAAAAAAACAAATATTTATAGATAATATAATTAAATATTTTAAATGGATTATATAAATAGGGATGGTACCCGGGGCCGGACTTGAACCGGCACAGCATTGCTGCCGGGGGATTTTAAGTCCCCTGTGTCTACCAATTCCACCACCCGGGCATCGAATGTTAGCTTGCGCTAAAAGATCATTTTGATCTTGAGGATGGAGGCGTGACCCGGAGTCGAACCGGGCTACGTGGATTTGCAATCCAGTGCATAACCGCTTTGCTATCACGCCATCCTGTATCTCTATATGCCAATTCAAACTGGTAAAGATTGAATTGGAGCGGAAAAGGAGACTCGAACTCCCGACCCCAACCTTGGCAAGGTTATGCTCTACCAACTGAGCTATTTCCGCATAAAAAATACTTGATGTTTTAACTGATCTCTCAGTTTGTTCTGCTGGGTAAGTGTTGCTTGCCCCTTGAACTTGTTGCGTATTATGGCGAGTTTTCAAACTGTGTCAACAAGTTTTTCCCTTATTTTTAAACAACTTACGACTTTTTTAAAAAAATAACTGAAATTGTTTAAACTTTATTCAGCTTTGACTCATTTCAGCCAAAATACACAAATATTAGATTAATTTAGCTGTCTTGCATCTCTGGTAAAGCCGCTCTTAAGTACTCATACATGGACCAAACCGTTAAAGCTGCAGCAATGTACAAACTAATCATACCTAAAATACCCATCCAATGATCATGAGCAAACCCCATTACCATTGTAATCGCAGCCATCTGTAAAAAGGTTTTTACCTTACCTACCATAGACACTGCAACATCGGCACGCTTACCCAGCTCGGCCATCCATTCTCGCAAAGCAGAAATTACAACCTCACGACCAATAATAATTAATGCCGGTATGGTCAACCAGATCGTCGAATAGTGTTCGATCAACAAAGCTAAAGCGATAACAACACTTAATTTATCCGCCACGGGGTCTAAAAAAGCACCCAAGGGTGTGGATTGGTCGAGTTTACGTGCTAGATAACCGTCAACAAAGTCAGTAAACGATGCAATCATAAATACCCAGGCGGCTACATAGTGGGCATTGTCCGCAGGCCACAGATAAAAACAAATAACCATAACAGGAATCATCACGATACGGCTCATGGTTAAAATATTAGGTAAGTTCATAATTTCTCTTGTAGTTGACGTTGTAACTTTAGATTTATATTAATTTAATGCGGCATAAATTTCGGTAGCAATTTTTGTACTTATGCCGGGTACCTTGGAAATTTCTTCAATAGAGGCACCTTTAAGGGTGCTCATACTACCAAAATAACGCAGCAATTCACGCCTTCTTTTCGCCCCAACTCCAGCAATAGTCTCCAAGCCTGAAGTTGCTCTGGACTTTGCTCGCTGTTTTCTGTGTCCTGTAATTGCAAATCGGTGAGCCTCGTCCCTGACTTCTTGCAGTTGTAAAAAGCCACGATCGTGAGCATTTGGCAAAATCGGTTGCGCCTCACCCTGCGGCCATAAAAATTCCCAGCCCGCCTTGCGGGTCTCTCCCTTGGAAATGCCTAAAATAAACACATCCGCTATCGCAAGTTCTTGCAATGCTCTATGCGCTTCCTTGACTTGACCTTTGGCACCATCAATTAATAACACATCAGGGTAATTTTGTTGTTCTTTTAAGCGCGAAAAATGCCTAAATACAGCCTGATGTATAGCGGCATAATCATCACCCGCTTTAACATCCTTGATATTAAAGCGGCGGTATAGGTCTCTTCGAGCGCCTTGAGTGTCTGCAACCACACAAGAAGCAACAGTCGCCTCACCCTGAGCATGACTGATATCAAAGCATTCTATACGGTTAGGAATATTTACTAGGCCCAGTAATTTTTGAACCGCTTTAAAACGCTCCAAATACGCATTGTCTTCCAAAGATTTAGCTAACGCTGAATTTTCAGCATTATCACGAGTCATTTGTAACCATTTTTTCTTTTGCGCCTTGGGCTGACGCAACCAATAACAGGGCCTATTGCTAACTTCATTTACTGCGGCAAGAATAATTTCTCCATCTTCTTCAGTAAGGTCAAATAATAATTGATCTGGAAAGCCGTTGGCTGGTGAACCCGACAAATAATATTGTGCCAGCATTTCTTTTAGTACTTCGCCTGCTTCCTCATCAAGTACATTTTTAGGTAGATAGCTTTTACTATTAATTAAAGTACCTTCTCTAAAGCTTAGGCGCTGGACACACAATGTTCCCTTACTATTATGAACGGCCCAGCAGTCAGCACTGCCACGCTCGTTACTAACATATTGTTTTTCTTGCAGCGTTCTTAAATTTAATAATTGATCTCTTATCTCTCCAGCACGCTCAAACAATAAGGCTTGTGCCGCTTCATCCATTTGTTGCTCTAAGTCTTTGATCAGGATTTGACTTTTACCTTGCAAAAATAAAGTCGCACTTTGTATGTCACTCTGATAATCCGCCTCATCAATCAAACCAACACAAGGCGCACTGCAGCGTTTTATTTGGTGCTGTAAACAAGGACGGCTGCGATTGTTAAAAAAAGAATCTTCGCAGTCGCGCAGTTTAAAAATTCGTTGCAGATAAGCCAAGCTTTCTCGGACCGCATAAACATTAGGGTAAGGCCCAAAGTACTTTCCTAGCTTGGATTTTTGACCGCGACGATAAGCTAATAAAGGAAATTTATGATGACTGACATAGAGGTATGGGTATGACTTATCATCTTTTAATAAAATATTGTATTGCGGTAAGTGCTTCTTGATTAAGGTTTGCTCAAGAAGTAAAGCTTCGGTTTCACTGGCAGTAATAATGATTTCGATACGATTAATTCTGGCGACCAAAGCCATGGTTTTATCATTAAGGCCGCGAGCACGAAAATAACTCGATACGCGCTGCTTTAAATTTTTAGCCTTACCCACATAAATAAGCTCATTTTTATCATCGAACATCTGATAAACCCCAGCCTTCTGGGTCAGGGTCGATAAAAATGCTTTAACATCAAATACTGCTGTAGACATGGTTTAGTCAGCAGCCTGAGAAGTATTCAATCCTGGGTATTGCATGGTTGTTTGCGCATCCAAAATACCGTGTTTCATGGCTAGAATAGTAAGTTCGATATCGCTTTTAATATCCAACTTTGCATGAATACGATAGCGATAAGTATTCACTGTTTGAGGACTCACACACAATTTATCACTTATTTCTTGGACTTTATGGCAGTTTACAATCATTAAAACTGTTTGCATTTCACGCTCAGACAACAAATCAAACGGCGATGCATTTCCTTCCTGAAACGGTTTAAGCGCCATTCGCTGAGCAACTTCAGGGCTAATATAACGCTGACCTGAGTGGACTTTTAAAATCCCGCGCACCATCTCATCAACTTCGGCTCCTTTACCCATAAATCCCGAAGCACCAGCTTGCATTAATCGCGCAGCAAAAGGACCATCGTCACAAGCGGTAACGGCTATTACTTTAACATTGGGATTAGCACGTGAAACTTTTTTTGTTGCTTCTAAACCACCAATGCCTGGCATATTAATGTCCATCAAAACAACATCGGGGATAAGTTTCCGACAGAGTGCAACCGCATCCTCACCACAATTTGCCTCACCAATAACATTAATGCCATTGGCATCGTCCAACAAACGCACTATCCCTGAACGAACAAGGTCATGATCATCAACAACTAGTACATTAATCAAATATCACCTCAATATAATCGATAGCCTAACTCCTTTTGGCTCGCATTACTTGATTCTCATTCTATGAGAATTTTTCCTATCTTAGCCTAAAAACACTACTTTACATATAACCGTTTTCGCTGCCATTCGTGCTCTGGTTCGTTTAATTGCAAAACTAATTCAATAAAACCATCCTTGGTATTTTGATCTATGCTAAACCCTAAACGTTGCGCCAACTTGAGCATTGGGTAATTATTGGGCAAGACACTACCAATAAGCTGCAACACGCCTCGTTTATGAGTTAGGTAGTGAATCATTTTTTTCATCAACATATATCCTAAGCGTTGACCAGCATATTCATCCCCCACAAGAACAGCAAATTCAGCAGTTATGCTATCTGGGTCTATCCAGCTTCTTACAACCCCAGCCAAAACAGCATTCTGCTTAGCAACAAAAGCCATTTCTCGGTCGTAATCTATTTGCGCAAAGCGTGACAACTCTTTATGGTCAAAATGTTTTCGTGAATTGAAAAACCGAAAGCGCAAAGACTCAGGACTTAGTTTTTTATAAAACACTGCTAGATCAAATTCATCTTCGGCCTTAATCGGGCGCAAATTAAATCTAATGCGATTGTGATTGCGAACTACTTCCTCTAATTCAGACGGATAAGCTTTAAAGGTAGACGTCACAGGCGCTGAAGTTTCACCTGCAACACCTAAGATTAAAAACTCCCCACTGCAGGAACGTATCGCATTCAACTCCAATCCAGAAATACTGGGGTACTGACTAGATAGCTGCGATAAACCAACCAACCAGTGTGATAATATCAGCAATTCTTTGTCGTATTTTTCACTGCGTTCTCGCAATACTTGGCTAGCATGACTTCTTTCGATCAAATGCCGAGCAAGTGCTGTATTTAGTGGAGGAACAGCTACTTGACGATCCGTTAAAATGTCCGCCGTGGTACCACCGCCGCCAAAAAATATAAAAGGGCCCACTTCTGCATCGCGCCCGATACCTAAGCTAATTTGCATATTATCAAGAGCACGATACATAGACTGTATGCTGTAACCTACTATTTCACTGTCGGGGTAATGATGCTGCAGCTCTTGGTTCAAGCGCGCGACTTCTGATTCTATTTGCATTGGTTGAGTAATATTTAAAGCAACGCTGCGCCAGCGTTGGCGAGCATTTAAACCGTAAGCAAACGGTTTAAGGTAAGCTTTATGGTGTAACTTAACCACCCAAGGCGGCGACATATCCCTACTTAAATGCTTCAGATTTTCTGCTTTTTTGGTGTATAGATTATCTGCGGTGTAAAAGCCATAACTGCGAATCAATTGCCAAGCAAGTTGCGGCATAATCACATCATGCTTAGGCAGTTGGCGCGCAATATCCGGTGAATAACCCGCAGGAGTTACAATACTGTGCGGGGTTTGCTGCATTAAGGTCTGAGTTCTCATATGAGAAACCATATACATGAACGCTTTAATCGCACTGTCTGGGGTATCAAAATTTGGAATGGAATGTGAATCAAAAACGCTACGTGCCTTGCTGACACTGTATTCCCCCATCCAACTGCAAAAAAAGGTTTTATTGCTTTCTTTAGCCAACAAAATTAAAGCGTTGGCGTTATCGATAGCGTCTGTTCCTAAACCTGGGGTATAAACGATTAACAGCGCATCTACATTATGATCATTTAATACGATACGCGCCACGGTTTCTAATTGATGGGGTTTCAATTCAGGATCCAGTAATACCGGATTTTGGCTTGATAAATATTCGGGCAAGTAACGCTTGAGTTGCTGCTCTGTACTGTGTGAAAAACTCAGCTAGTTGGCCTTGATCTAACAGTAAGCGGTCAATAGCTAAAATAGCACCACCCCGACTGTTTGATATGATCGCCAAACGCTCACCTTTTAGCTGGCGCTGTTGCTGTAAAGTCTCAACACAATCAAACAACTCATGAGTGGCATCCACCCTAAGAACACCTGCCCTTTGTAAAGCGTGATCAATTAAAAGATCTCGAGATTTGAGCCCTGGTGTTTGTATATCATTAGCTAAAGGTGACAGTGCAAAGCGATTACTTTTCACCGCCAGTACCAGCTTATTACGCGATGCAGCTCGCAATGAACGCAGTAAAATCCGACCTTCACTAAAGTCATCAAGGTGAACTAACAATGCCTTAGCTGACTTATCAGAAGCTAAATGATCAACTACGTCAGCAAGGGTTATATCTTGACCTCGGCCAAGGGTTAATACATGGGAAAATCCAATGTTTCGAGCCATTGCCCAGTCGGTGATCGCATTAGCTATAGCACCAGACTGACCAAGATAGGCAATATGCCCCGGCTTAACAGGCACGTGAACATTGCTGGCGTTAAGCTTATGATTTGGATTAATAATACCCAAGCAGTCCGGACCTAATATGCGTACCCGCGTTTTATTTTGTATTTCAAGCAAACGTGTGCGCGAAGGAGAAAAAATGCTTGAGCGGACTCGGGCTGTTCCGCCCGTCATAATAACTGCTGCTGGTATATGCGACTTAGCCACCGTCGAAATGATTTTTTCTACCGTTTCGGCTGGCGTACAAATAATAGCCAAATCTACACCATGGGGTAACTGTGAGAGACGACTGTATGCTTTAAGACCGCAAATATAATCGTAGTTGCGTGCATTAACCGGATAAATATTTCCAGCAAAGCCACTATCAATTAAATTCCTCAATACCGCCCCACCCAAGCTACCTAATTTATCCGAGGCGCCAATCACTGCAATCGAGCTAGGTGTGAATATCTGTTCTAAAGCACGCGTGCTCATGATTTATTTGCCTTTTATACTCGAGATCAAATCGTTACACTGCTAATAACGATTTAATATAATACAGAATCAATACAAGAATAAAATGAAGTTTGGTTATTACAGTTACAATGCGCACATTCAGCACGAGGTAGGTGATTTACATCCGGAGCACCCGATGAGAATCATCGCTATTCATAGGCATCTCGAAATGTCAGGCTTGCTGACGGAAGCCTACCACGGAAGCAGTCACCCGGCTGCTCATAGTGATTTAATTCGTGCCCACAGTGCGGGCTACATAGAACAACTTCTCACCATGAGCCCAGCCAATGGTATGATTTTAGCCGCTGTGGATACTCCCATGTCTGTGGGATCACTTGCTGCAGCATACGAAGCTGCTAGCTGTGTCATCGAAGCCCTTGACGATATGATGACTAACACAATAGATCGTGCATTTTGTGCAGTCAGACCCCCAGGGCATCACGCCGAACGTAATAAATCCATGGGGTTTTGCTTTTTAAATAACGTTGCAATAGCAGCAAAAAAAGCTAAAGAAGTTTATGGCTTAGAACGCATAGCGGTTATTGATTTTGATGTCCATCAGGGTAACGGCACAATTGATATTTTAGCAAATGACCCAGCTTTTTTGATTTGTTCCTCTTTTCAGCATCCCAGCTTTCCTTTTAGTCATTGGCGTAATATTTATCCCAACGTGATTAATACTCCACTAACAGAAGGCAGCTCTGGGATAGTCATGCGCCGCGCAGTTGAAGCGCAATGGCTGCATCAACTGCAAGACTTTAAGCCACAGCTCACCTTGGTTTCTGCAGGTTTTGACGCTCACAAGCATGACCCTATGGCCGACCTGAGTTGGGATGAAAGCGATTATGCATGGCTGGGAAGTTTTCTATCTGAGATAAACAAAGAAAACCCCAGCAACAAAATACTAGCCGTTTTAGAAGGCGGCTATAACCTCAATGCGTTAGCGCAATCATCCCTATCTTTCATTAGTCAATTCAAAGACTGAGTTAACTGCCCCTCTGTTACTCCCCCCTATTACTTCAAAGTTTTTAGCGATACATAACGAAACATAATCATCACAAAACTACAGCAGGCAATTACATCATTTACTGGCAATGTATAGATCAAGGGTCAATAAATTTCGCGGGTAAAAGCTATGAAGCAATGGATGTTTTTTCAAGCGCTTATCACAAGCATTAGTGACAATAATCTAAGACTCAAAGTTGATAGCAGCTCTAGTAATTTTGGGTTATTTAAAGATAGCAATCCAAAAAAGAAATCAAGCGCAGCTTCTAGCTTTAGCTCAGGCTCAGTTGCTCACACTAATGTTAGTACTAGCCAAACCACACAAGGTCAATCTAATGTTTTAGACAGTTGGCTAGACAAGCAAATTGAACTTCTCGAACGCCTAGCCACGTCACCAAGTGCTTATAAAAAACTTATTCGATTAGAATGGCTTGCTGTTTTTGGTTTATCAGCATGGTTAATCATGGTGTTTACAACAATATTAAATTAGCTAGATTGCTAATCAAGTAGCAAGTTTTCAGATAGCCAGCTTTCAGACAGCAGTTAAGATCACAAAATAATTATTAGATAGCGATAAACAAAGAAAATCGTGATAGAAATATAGGAAATAATTCACACTGTAGAAAGCTGAAATAGCTAGTGTAAAATTGGCGGAGGGATAGGGATTTGAACCCTAGATACGCTATTAACGTATGCCAGTTTTCAAGACTGGTGCATTCAACCGCTCTGCCACCCCTCCGCAACTGAGATGTATAATACATTGGAATAATTTTACGTCAAGTATTTTTATTAAATTAATTTCAACAAAATCAATGGCGTACAACTGCTTATTCAACTTATGGGTAATTTACTTTAAAAAAAAGCCCATCCCCCCTATCATGACATGTTCAACAAGTGACTTTTAGAGTAGATAAAATTTTGGCCGAAAAACCACTGCACTACACCTTAATTATTACTCAATCGCCCAATCAGCTAGAGACGAATCTTACCGCCCAGCAACTGGCTGCGGCCATATTAGACGCGGGAGATGCTATTGACCGAGTTTTTTTCTACCAAGATGCTTGCTATGTAGCACTTGCTTCGCAAGTTCCTGGCCAAGGGGTTAAAACCAGCTTTGATGGTTGGGTTAACCTGCATGCTCAATACAAAATTAACTTGCAGGTGTGTATCGCTAATGGCTTGCGTCGCGGACTAATTGATATCGAAGAAGGGAAGCGTTATCAACAAACAGCCAATTTACATTCTGCTTTTCAATTAGTTGGCTTAGGTGAATTAGCTGAAGCCTGCCAAACGTCTGATCGCATCATTACACTTTAAGGCGGCCACTATGACATTAATTATTATTTCTAATCCGCCATCACAGGATCTCGAACCATTGGAATTACTGCTCGCTTTAGCGGCATTTGAACAAGCCCCAAAGATTTTACTATTAGGTCAAGGTGTTCACTACGCTAATAAATTTCAGCAAGCAAAAAAAACCAATGGTAAATCGCCCAGTAAAGTTATATCGGCGCTGCCCATGTATGATTGCGATGAAATTCTAGTACGCAAAGATGATCTTATTGAACAAGGTCTTGAAGTAACCGACCTGCAAGATTTTTATCGCTTGGTTGACAACCATGAAATTAAGCAACTTATTAATCAATCTAAACATTGTGTGAATTTCTAATGGCTCTACATATAATTAAAAGTGCAAAAGCAACTGTAATTTCAGAGATTGAAGCGATCATCCAAGAAGATGATCAAGTATTATTAACCGACGATGGTTGCTACTTATACACCCTTGCCGCTAAAAAGTTTCCACACTTACAGGCCATGTCTGATCACATGCATAATCGGGGTTTAACTAATAAAGCCAGCGACCTTAACATTGAACTGATCTCTGTGGTGCAATGGGCAATGCTCACTCGTAATCACCGTCAGATCATGACGTGGTAATTTGGAAATAACCATGACCAACTTACTTATAGATAAAGATGGATTTTTAATTGATCACTTATCATGGAATGAAGAAACAGCTGAGCAGCTGGCAGCTAACGAAAACATATCCCTAACACCAGAGCACTGGCAATTAATACATTTGATACGTCAATTTTACGATGAATTTGATCTATCACCTGCCATGCGCCCCCTTGCTAAGTACATTAAATTTCATCTAGGGGCCGAAAAAGCGAGCAGCATTTATTTAATGCAATTATTCCCGCAAAGTCCGGCAAAATATCTGGCAAAAATTGCTGGACTACCAAGACCAGAGAACTGCTTATGATCATCACCAACACACAGCAAAATGAATTTACTCAATTTGTGCGCATTCTTGCACGTGGTCGTAACGCCAGTCGCGATATGACCCAAGAAGAAGCAAAACAAGCCATGAGTCTATTACTTGAAGGTAAAGCACTGCCTGAACAACTTGGCGCTTTCTTTATGCTTATGCGAGTCAAAGAAGAATCACCCGCAGAGTTGGCCGGCTTTGCAGAAGCCTGCTCTCCCCTCTGGCAAGATTTAAAAGCCGATATAATTTGGCCAAGTTACGCCGGAAAAAGACGCCAGCCTTTATGGTATTTGCTTAGTATCCAGCTGTTAAAAGACGCAGGCTACAGCATTTTATTGCACGGTAGCCACGGACACACCCCCGATAGGCAGTTTAGTGTTGACCTATGCGAAAGCTTCCAAATACAAATTGCCGATAGTCATAAGCAGGCTAGCACTAACATTGATCAAGAAGGTATAACCTACCTTCCGTGTGATGTGCTACACCCAGAATTTCAAACTTGGTTAATGACCAAGCATACACTGGGCTTACGCTCGCCGATGAACACGTTGCTGCGCCTAATTTCACCTCAAGGCTGTGCTGGCGTACAAAGTGTATTTCATCCAAATTATGGCAAAACTCACCTTGCAGCCTGTGAAATCATTGGTAAAGAAGCTTTGATCATGAAAGGTGAAGGGGGGGAATTTGAAATTAACCCAGAACGCACTACGCAGTGCATTTTTACTAACAAAAAAGAAATTGAAAAGATCGGCGGGTTACAGCCTCACTTTGATGGCAAGCAATCTGCACCCAACAGACAAGCACTGGTTAACCTTTGGCAAAATGAAAGCGATGAATACGGACTTAATGCAACATTAAGAACCACGGCTGTAGTACTGATGTTAAAAAATAAACACTACACATTTGAACAAGCGTTAATAAAGGCCAGGCATTTATGGCAAACACGCAACAAACAACAATTCACCTAGAAAAATGATATGAATAGATATAAAAAAAGAGCCTTTAGGCTCTTTTTTTATAAATAATTTTTCTGTTTGCTACACCTTAAAGTCACCAGTAACCCGTTCAAGATCTGACGAGATCTTATTCAATGATGAACTCGCCACCTCTACATTTTGTATGCTCTGCATGGTCATTTCAGAAGTATCTTTAATGCCCGTCACATTATCTTTAATTGATAACGCTGCTTTTTCTTGCTCTTCTGCAGCTGAAGCAATCTGCATATTCATTTGCGATATAGACTCTACACGCTCAGTAATTGCAGCAAGGGAAACACCTGTTTGAGCAGCTTGATCAACACTGGTTTGAGCTCTTTCTTTGCTCTGTCCCATTACATCTACTGCAGAACGAGCAGCAGTTTGTAACTCTTCAATAACTTTTTGAATTTCTTGAGTAGAATCTTGAGTACGCGATGCCAAGGTTCTTACCTCATCAGCAACTACCGCAAACCCTCGGCCTTGCTCACCGGCTCTGGCTGCTTCAATTGCAGCGTTCAGTGCCAACAAGTTAGTCTGTTCAGCGATCCCTTTAATTACATCCAAAATCTTACCAACGTTTTCCGTATCGGATTCGAGCTTACGGATAACCTCACCCGCTCTTTCAACTTCTGCTGCCAAACCATTAATACTTTCAACGGTTTTGTTAACAATTTCTCGGCCTTCTTTTGCTTCGCGGTCTGCTTCATTAGCAGCTTCCGACGCAGAACTGGCATTATTAGATACATCCTTAACACTGTGTACTAAATTCTCGACCACTAGTGACACTTCTTCAGTGGCTTGATTTTGCTGGCTCGATACTTTTAAGGTTTGTGACGTTAAACTGTTTAAGTCATCCGAGAGCTCACATAAAGGCTGAATAGATTGAACAACATCGTTGATACTTTTATGTAACTTATCGACAAATAAATTAAACCAATCAACAACATCACCTAACTCATCATTTGAAGTTTTAGTGATGCGCTTGGTTAAGTCACCATCGCCACTGGCAATGTCTTTCAATGATTTAAGTAAGCTACCTAATGCAGTAACAATGCTTACCGTGGTACTCCACCCAAGTAAAAGCAAAATAACAACAGTCGCACCAGTAATGATCAAACCTAAGGTTAGTGCTTGATTGGTTGCTGCATTTGAATCAGCAACAATATTATTGAAACCTAACAAGGCGTCTTTATTCGACTGCATCATGGCCTTAGTGACAAGCTCCAGCGAAGCGTTCATATTTTCTATGCGACCAGACAACTGGCTCATATCTAGGGTGCCAGACAACATGCCATCTGATACACGATAAGCAATGGCGTAATAATCGATAAAATATTGGCGAGCACTGAGTGATAGATCACCCTGATCAGTCCAAAGGGTATTAACAGAATCAATGTTGTTAATAACTTCATCTTTAACCGTATTTGCCGATTGCAGTAAATCAGCCTCTCCGGTACTTACCGCATTATTCAACAGCTCTTTTATTTTGTTCAGTTTTACTAAGTTGGCATCGGTTTTTTGAACAACTGGGAAATACACCTCACGGACTTTTTCTATCCGTTCGCTATTTGCAGAATTAATGGTAGTATTAACAACAAGACTAATAACAAGACCAATAATAGCGACAGCGGCAAGTGATATTATTTTAACTTTAATACTTATATTGCTTAAAAACCCCATGGTTTTCATCTCCAAATACTTGTTAGTCTTTAGTCTAGTGTAGTTCGTAATTTTTGCTTAATTTTATGTACTAATACTTATATCGGACAAGATTAGATTTAGTTTAGTTTTTTTACGTTTTATCTTTGTTATTAGCTCACAATTCAAACCACCCATTACCATTTTAATTTATTATGCAGCTTCACCACATCACCAATAATAGTTAACGTGGGTGCTGATATCTGTTGATTTTGAATCAAAGCAGCAATGCCCTTTAACGTGCTTACATAAACTTTCTGCTCAGGTAATGTGCCTTTTTCAATAAGGGCAATGGGCGTATCTTGACTCATGCCATGAGCAATCAACTCTTCACTGATATGAGTGATACCCGACAGCCCCATGTAAACGACTAAAGTCTGTTGCGGGTGGATCAACTCATGCCAAGGTAAATTAGCACTGCCGTCTTTCAAATGGCCAGTTACAAATCGAACGGACTGAGCATAATCACGGTGTGTTAGAGGAATACCCGAATAACTAGAACACCCTGAAGCCGCAGTTACACCGGGCACTACCTGAAAAGGAATATTCTCTTCTGCCAGCTGTTCTATTTCTTCACCACCACGGCCAAAAATAAAAGGGTCACCCCCTTTTAAGCGCAATACGGTTTTGCCTAATTTAGCGTGATCGACCAACAACTGGTTAATGCCTTCTTGCGGCACAGAATGATCACTCATGGCTTTACCCACATAGTGCATTTCGGCCTGACTGCTGCAATACTCTAGGATTGCAGGCGATACTAAGCGATCATAGAAAACCACATCAGCTTGCTGAATCAAACGCACGGCTTTTAGAGTGAGCAGCTCGGGATCCCCAGGACCAGCACCTACCAAAAAAACCTCCCCCTTAATAGCTTGCCCAGACATTACCTGCTGCGACACTTTTGACGCTTGATCGACCTTGCCCGCTAAAACAAGATTTGGCATAGGACTAGACATGAGAGATCGCCAAATTTGCTGACGCCGCTGTGTACTGGCAATGGTTTTGCGAATAGTTTTTCTTAAAGACGCAACAAACTCTGCTAACTGTGGAATTCTAGCAGGTAGAGCCGCATCTAATTGATTACGTAAATAGCGAGTAAGTGCCGGCGATTGTGAAGACGATGAAATTGCGATCGTAACGGGATTGCGATCAATAATAGCTGGAAATATAAAGTCGCTATTGGCGCTATCATCGGCAATACTGACCTCGCATGCCAATGCTTTTGACCAAGCGGCAATTTGCTGATTCACCTCAATACTGTCGGTAGCCGCGACAATACGATGATCAACAACAACGTGTTGCTGTAAAGCAATAGACTTAATATAACTTAGCCCATGCTTGGCAATTAATTTGCTCAACTGCTCATTTAATTTGGGAGAAACCACAGTAATTTCGGTGGTGAATTTAATAAGCGTTTGTACTTTACGCTGGGCTACTTGCCCGCCACCAAAAATAATGAATTTAACATTGTTTGATCGCTGCAGCAGAGGTAGCCACTTCATGTGTTTGCCTTTAATTTTAAAAATACCGCTAAGAGAGGGTGTGTTTATACAAAGAGCAGCATCAGCTAGCAGCACCAATGATTTGTAGACCACCCATATAAGGACGCAGCACTTCAGGCACTATGATAGAGCCATCTTCTTGCTGATAATTTTCTAAAATAGCAACCAGAGTACGACCAACGGCTAAACCAGAACCATTAATAGTATGAACCAATTCCGGCTTGCCAGTTTCTGGGTTTCTCCATCGAGCTTGCATACGACGAGCCTGGTAAGATTCAAAGTTACTGCACGAAGAAATCTCACGAAATTTCTGCTGACCAGGCAACCAAACTTCTAAATCAAAAGTCTTAGCTGCAGAAAAACCTAAGTCACCACCACAAAGAATGACCTTACGGTAAGGCAACTCAAGCTTTTGCAAGATTGCCTCAGCATGACCGGTTAGCTCTGCAAGCGCAGCAGTCGATTGTGATGAATGAACAAACTGAACCAGCTCAACTTTATCAAACTGGTGCTGACGGATCATACCGCGAGTATCACGACCATAGCTGCCTGCTTCGCTTCGGAAACATGGAGTATGGCAAGCAAATTTCTGCGGTAAATCTCCATTTAAAATGGTATCACGGGCGATATTAGTAACCGGAACTTCGGCAGTAGGAATTAAATAAAATTCTTGTTCACCTTCGATCTTGAATAAATCTTCCGAAAACTTTGGCAATTGCCCAGTGCCAAACAAAGAATCTTTATTTACCATGTAAGGGGTATAAACTTCATCGTAACCATGCTCATCAGTATGGGTGTTTAGCATAAACTGAGACAAAGCTCGGTGTAAGCGGGCCATCTGGCCTTTCATTACAACAAAGCGCGAACCGGTAAGCTTGGTGCCTGCTTCAAAATCCAATCCGCCATTAGCCTCGCCCAAATCAACATGGTCTTTAGGCTCAAAGGTGAAATCTCTCGGCGTGCCCCAAGTAGACACTTCGATATTGTCTTCTTCGTCTTTGCCTGCTGGGACATCAGAGTGAGGAATATTAGGAATCGATAATAAAAAGTCTTTAACTTCAGCCTCTGCCGCTTTCGCTTTTTTCTCTTCGGCCTCAATATTATCGTTCAACGAGCCCATAACTTTTGCTTTGGCTTCGTCTGGGGTCATTCCCTGGCCAATTAACTGACCTATCTGCTTAGAGGCTTTTTTCTTTTCAGCCTGTAATAACTGAGCAGCCGTTAAAGCAGCACTGCGCGCCTTATCCAACTGTCGGAATTTTTCAATATCTAGATCAAAGCCTTTTATTTTAAGGCGTGCAGCTACGTCGTCTAGGTTTTCGCGAATCGTTCTAATGTCGAGCATGTGATTTTTAAACCAATTGTTTTGTTAATATCATACCAAGCGCTGTTGCCAGCAAACAGCCAATCAAACTTAGGGCAATATATGTAAAAAATGCCGCGGTTCGGCCCTGCTGTAATAGGGCAATACTTTCTAATGAAAAGGTTGAAAAGGTCGTAAATGCGCCTAAGAAACCCACCATTATTAACTGGCGATGCGTGTCAGAACCATCACCCAACGTATTGTTTTCAACGAGCCATACGTAAGCCATACCGATTGCAAAGGAGCCTATCAGGTTCACACCCAAGGTGCCATAAGGATAGTCCTTGCCTAGCCACTTTATTACAGCAGAGCCAAGACCAAAACGCCCCATTGCACCCAATGCTCCACCAAGCCCAACCCAAAATAGACTAACCATCTTGTGGCCTCACTGCTACTGAGTCGTTGTTTGTTTGGCTTTGTGACTCACTGGTATAACGCTTACGACTAGACTGAGCGTTTAAATCGTCTAAGTAGCGCAGCTTATCAGAAATTTTCTGCTCAAGCCCACGTTCAACGGGGTGATAAAAACGACTGTCTTTAATTTCTTCTGGCAAATAGCACTCGCCGGCGGCAAAAGCATTTTCTTCATCATGGGCGTAACGGTATTCTTCACCGTGACCCATTTCGCTCATCAACTTTGTTGGCGCATTTCTCAAATGCATAGGTACTTCATAAGAAGGCTGCTGCGCCACAGTAACCAATAACTGTTTGTAAGCGCTATATACTGCATTACTCTTCGCTGCGCAGGCTAAATAACTGATGGCTTGAGCAATGGCCAACTCCCCTTCTGGAGAGCCTAAACGTTGCTGAACATCCCAGGCATTTAAGCTAATCGTTAAAGCTCGCGGATCGGCGTTACCAATTTCCTCACTGGCCATTCGCACAACCCGGCGGGCAATATAAAGAGGGTCGCAACCGCCGTCAATCATTCTTGCAAACCAATATAAGGCAGCGTGAGGATCAGAACCACGAACCGATTTGTGTAATGCAGAGATTTGGTCGTAAAACGCATCCCCTCCCTTATCAAAACGACGAAAGCTATTTTGCAAGCTGCTGCCAACCACGGCCATGGTGATAATCGCATCAGTCGCCAATTGACTGGCAATTTCGAGTAAGTTCAAAGCCGTTCTAGCATCGCCATCGGCTGCTTTAGCCAATGCAAGCAATACCTCTTCACTAGCTTGATAACGACCTGATAAACCCTGTTCACTGCTTAAAGCACGCTGCAATACCGCTACGAGATCAGTCTGAGTCATTGATTTTAAGACATAAACACGTGCACGGGATAGCAAGGCATTATTAAGCTCAAAAGAAGGATTTTCTGTGGTCGCACCAATAAATATAAAAGTGCCATCCTCGACGTATGGCAAAAAAGCATCTTGCTGACTTTTATTAAAGCGATGAACTTCGTCAACAAACAACACTGTTCTTCGTCGCATGGCCTGATTTTGTTTGGCCTTAGCAACAATTTCACGAATATCTTTAACGCCCGCCATAACCGCACTGAGAGATAAAAAATCACAACTTTCATTTTGTGCTAATAAGCGCGCTAAGGTAGTTTTACCAACCCCCGGAGGACCCCAAAAAATCATAGAATGAAGACTTTTTTGGTTAAGCATTAAACGCAACGGACCATTAGGCCCAAGTAAATGCTGCTGACCAAAATAGTCACTTAATGTCTGAGGTCTTAAGCGGGCAGCAAGAGGAGCGCTATCTCTGGTTTCGTCTTCTTGCTGTTGTGAAAAAAGATCATTTGAACTCATTAATAATTGCCGTGACGCCCATCTATCACATCAACACCATCAGGAATATCAAAGGTAAAAATATCATCACTTAAAGAGGGGTTATTCTGCACGTTTTGAAAAGTGATATTCGTGATCTGACCCGATGCATCGCTAATAGTCATGGCCACTAAAGGCTGTGACTCGGCTAACGTATCGAAACGTAATTCCAAAGCATCAAATAACTGACTGGTATCTTTTGGCTGCAATACATACAAAACACTAGTGTCAGTGGGCTGCTGATTGATTATAAAATCATCGGCAATGGCACTGATATCACCACCTAACAGCAAAGCAGGGGTTTCTGACAGACGATTATCCATATTTTTAATACTCACCTGCTCTAAATCAGCATCAAAAATCCACAAAGATTGCCCATCAGAAACAACTAGCTGCTCATAAACGCCCTTTGTTTGCCAATGTAATTTACCAGGCTTTGCTACCTGCATAAAACCTTCTACACGCTGCAAAACATTACCGCGGTTATCTTGAGTTAATTGCACAAAGTTTGCAGAAAAGCTTTGGATTTTACCTAAACGCTGCTGTAATTCTGCCACTGCATTTTGCGTATTAGCCACTGGCTGAGTCGTAATAGTGGCGGTAGTTTGAATCGTTGACAGGTCTGCAATGCTATTTACAGACAGGGTTAATAAAGCCGAAAGCCCTAATACAAAACGAATCGGATAAGATTTTGTCACGGTAATTCCTATTAATTATTATCAGTTATTTTAACTATCTGTTTAACTATCTGTTTAACTATCTGTTTAACTATCTGTTTAACTATCAATTTATGTAGCGATTGTTAAAACTTTTAAAAATTTACTTTTAACGAGCAATTGGGGCTGGGGCGATTACTTCACGACTGCCATTGTGAGCAGCGGGTGAAACAACCCCACTCGCCTCCATGGTTTCTACCAGACGCGCTGCACGGTTATACCCTATGCGGAATTTACGCTGCACCGACGAAATAGACGCTTTACGAGTTTCGGTAACAAACTCGACCGCTTGGTCGTACAAATCATCTTTTTCGTCACCACCTTCTAACGTTAAACCCGCCTGCTCCGTTACTTGTGTTATTTCTTCAATGTAATTGGGTTCGCCTTTAGTTTTCCACTCAGCGACCACTCTATGAACTTCGTCATCATCAACAAAAGCGCCATGTACACGAATTGGAATACTGGTGCCTGCTGGTTGAAATAACATATCACCGTGCCCTAGTAACTGCTCGGCGCCACCTTGATCTAAAATAGTACGAGAATCAATTTTAGAAGAAACCTGAAAGGCAATCCGGGTCGGTACGTTGGCTTTAATCAAACCTGTAATAACATCAACCGAAGGACGCTGAGTCGCCAAGATCAAGTGTATACCCGCCGCTCGCGCTTTTTGAGCAATACGGGCAATCAACTCTTCAACTTTTTTTCCCACTGTCATCATCATATCTGCAAATTCATCAACAACAACAACGATGTAAGGTAGCGGTACCAAAGTGGGTGGCGTGGTATCAAAACTCTGATCTATTTGCCACAAGGGGTCAGGTATTGGAGTATCTGCAGCAATGGCTTCTTTAACCTTAGCATTGTAACCAGCGACATTTCGCACCCCCAACGCAGCCATTAACTGATAACGACGTTCCATTTCTTCAACGCACCAGCGTAAACCGTTGGCAGCAAGGGTCATATCTGTAATAACCGGGGTTAATAAATGCGGAATCCCCTCATAAACAGACAACTCCAGCATTTTTGGGTCAACCATGATTAAACGCACTTCATCCGGTGTCGATTTAAACAACAGGCTGATAATCATTGCGTTAACCCCAACAGACTTACCAGAACCGGTTGTGCCTGCAACCAAAAGATGGGGCATCTTAGCTAAATCCGTGACCACAGGATTGCCCGCAATATCATGACCTAATGCAATGGTTAATGGCGATTTAGACTTATCAAAATCTTCTGAAGACAACACCGATGATAACCGTACCATTGCGCGATGTTCGTTAGGTATTTCTATACCCATCACAGACTTACCCGGAATAACCTCTACCACCCTCACACTATTCATTGCCATCGAACGCGCTAAGTCTTGCGCTATTCCCGATACCTTGCTGGCCTTAGTGCCTGGCGCGGGTTGAATTTCGAAGCGGGTAATAACAGGGCCGGGAGCAACGGCAACAACTTCTGCTTTAATACCAAAATCCGCTAATTTTTGTTCTAGCATCACCGACAGCTCTTCCAGCCGATCTTTTGAGTAGCCAATTTTTTGATCCTCATCGGCAGGATCCAGCAACGCAATTGAAGGCAAAGGATTCTGTTCTGAAAATAGCTTGCCTTGAAGGTCGCGCACAGCACGCTCGCTGGGCTTAGTTTGACGCTTGGCCAAGGGCTCAATTTTCACTTCTTTTGCTTTAACAGAATTGGGGGTTGATGCATCATCAGTCACTGCAGACGATTGCATAGAATTATCAGCAACATCCTCGGTGATTATCGGCTCTTTTCGTTTAGAAATATTTCGTGAAATTTTCTCAGCAACCGATTTTACAGCCGCTTTTTTAATCACTGGCGCAACGGCTGATTGGCTAACTTCGTTCGATAAAGTGCTGCCACTATTGAAAGTAGTGGTTAAAACACGCTGTTTTGCCTTGTGATTAGCAGTCGCTTTTTTTGATATTAGCGTTTTGATGACAGCTTTAATTTGCCCAAGTAACAAAGCAAAGAGCAATAGTACATAATGTCCAACGACATCAAAAAAACGCAGCCAAGAAAACTCCCAAAACAGCATTAAACCAACACAGAGCGCTAAAACAAGTAAAATAGCACCACCCATCACGCTAAACCAAGTGACGGTAAGCTGTGCAATTGTTTGTCCCATCATGCCGCCACTACCTGCGGGCATATCAGAAACAACTTGATTAAGAGTGGTCAATTCAATTAGGGCTGCCATGGATATAATAGATAACAAAAAACCCAGCAAGCGTAGCAGCCATACCGAACCAGAGGTAGTAAGCTTTCGACTGCGAAAAATTTGCAGTACCTTACCTGCAGCAAGTAATGGGATTACATACGCAAGATAGCCCAGACCATGGAGTAAAACATCAGCCAAGAAGGCACCAACAGGTCCTCCGGCATTAACAGAACCTTTATCGGCGCCAGCAGCAGACCAGCCATCATCCGACGGCGAATAAGTAATCAAAGCCAATAACACGTAAAGGCTTAGCGCTGTAAGTATGAGTAAGGCAAAATCTTGTTTTAGGTTACGATTTTTTTTTACTGGTTTTTCCTCTGCCAAAGCAGGTATCCTTAACGATAACAATAGATTAAAGACAGTCTATCATGCTTTTTCTATTACACGCATTCTAACATTTTGAGTCTTATGATCGATTGGTTACCCGAAGAAAAACCACCCAGCTTCCCTAGCACACGTTTAGCTAAAACAGATCCAAACGGCTTGCTGGCAGCCGGAGGGCGATTAACGCCTAACTGGTTAGTCACTTCATACCGCCGTGGTATCTTTCCGTGGTTTGATGATGAGAGTCCTATTCTCTGGTGGAGCCCTGCACCCCGAATGATTCTGAATGCCGCTGACTTTCATATTAGTCGTAGCTTGCGTAAATTAATGAAAAAGCCCCCCTTTCGAATTACCTGTAACCAAGCTTTTGATGAAGTAATTTACCAATGTGCCCTACCTCGAGACGACCATGACCAAGCTGGCACATGGATAACTGAAGACATGGAACAAGCTTATATCCAACTAAATCGCAATGGCATTAGCCATTCGGTAGAATGCTGGGACGACACAGGCAACCTTGTTGGTGGCTTGTATGGGCTATTGATTGATCGCGTGTTTTTTGGCGAATCCATGTTTAATAAAACCAATAATGGCTCAAAACTCGCATTTGCATTTTTTGCTCAATATTTATTTAACAACGGTATTCAGTTTATCGACTGCCAAATGCACACAGAACACATGGCAAATTTTGGTGCTAAAGAAATCAAACGGGAATTGTTTGAAAATAAATTAAAAGACGCGCTAAATATGCACTTCAAACTCACATTACCGGTATTATTAACACCATGAAGGCCACCGACAATGCGCTAGAGTTTTATCGTCATATCGATGACACCGTCTGCGGGTATTTACCCAACAAACTCAGCAATAGTTTGTTTATCGACCCTGCAAGCGACCCCAGTGAAGATCAATTAAACCTACTTCACCTACAGGGTTTTCGTCGCAGTGGTCGCTTGGTTTACCGCCCCCAATGCCCAACATGCAACGCCTGCATGTCATCACGTATTATCAATTCGCAATTTTGTCCAAGCAAAAATCAAAAAAAAGCCATTAACCGCAACCGGGACCTAAAATTAAAATGGGCAAATGCAGATTTTAGCGAAGAGCACTATGGCTTATACGAACACTACATTAATACCCGTCATAAAGAAGGTGAAATGTTTCCAGCCACTCAAGAACAATATCAAAATTTTTTAATAGACGGCCATGGTACACACAAATTTCTTGAAGCCAGAAACGAAAGTGGTGACTTAATTGCTTGCTGTGTAGTTGATATTTTTTACGATGGTTTATCGGCCATATACAGCTACTTCGACCCAACCTTAGATAAGCGTTCTCTAGGGCGCTATATGGTTTTAGCCCTCATCAGCCAAGGTGTTGCAATGCAACTGCCTCATACGTATTTAGGTTATTGGATTAAAGAGTCGAGTAAAATGAATTACAAGGCAGATTACCAGCCACTAGAGGTATTTGATGGCCAACATTGGCGAAATTTAATCGATAATAACGTTATATAACCGTTATCGATTAATAGCCTTTGCTTCTTGATCGATTTTAAGGCAGAATTCGCCGCATTATATAATGTCAACAGGTGAAGAATGGCAAAAGGCGATCATATTGAAATGGACGGAGAGGTTATTGATACCCTTCCGAATACAATGTTCCGTGTTAAGTTGGAAAACGACCACGTAGTAACAGCTCACATTTCTGGAAAAATGCGTAAAAACTATATCCGCATTTTGACCGGCGACAAAGTAAAGGTGGAACTAACACCTTACGACCTTAGTAAAGGCCGTATTACTTATCGCGCGCGTTAATACTTAACGTTTAACTAAAGATATATTGTTTATCTTTAGTTAAAAACAAAAAGGCCGATTAGCATTGCTAATCGGCCATTTTTTTATCTACTACTTTAGCGACGCTGAACTCAGCGCAAACGAAAAAGTCACCTAAGCGACAACCTCTTCAACAATATGCAGATCAATGCCATCTTTTGCGTCGTTCAGGCAAATCTCTACCTCGCCACCCCCTTCTAAATCACCAAACAAGATTTTTTCAGCCAATGGTTTTTTAAGCTTCTCTTGTATTAAACGATTCATTGGGCGCGCACCCATTTTTTCATCATAACCATTTTCAGCAAACCACTTACGTGCCTCTGCTGTAATGTGCATATGAACTTTCTTATCATCTAGCTGTGCTTGCAGCTCCACTAAAAACTTATCAACCACGTACATGATATTATCGCGAGTCAATGATGAGAACTGGATAATACTATCTAAACGGTTACGGAACTCTGGTGTAAATTGCTTACGAATAGCTTCCATACCATCAGAACTGTGATCTTGATGTGAAAAACCAATCGAACGACGGCTAATCGTTTCAGCTCCGGCGTTAGTCGTCATAATAAGAATAACGTTACGGAAGTCTGTTTTACGACCATTGTTGTCGGTTAATGTGCCATGATCCATCACCTGCAGAAGAATATTAAAAACCTCGGGATGAGCTTTCTCAATTTCATCTAACAACAAAACACAATGAGGGTTTTTATTAACTGCTTCGGTTAATAGGCCGCCCTGATCAAAACCAACATAGCCTGGAGGTGCACCGATTAAGCGAGAAACCGTGTGTCTTTCCATGTACTCAGACATATCAAAACGCAACAATTCCATACCCATCACTTTCGCTAACTGACGGCTGACTTCAGTTTTACCAACCCCCGTTGGCCCTGCAAATAAGAAGGAGCCTGTGGGTTTTTCAGGTGAGTTTAATCCAGCGCGGGATAACTTAACCGCTGCAGCCAAGGTACCTATCGCTTCGTCTTGGCCAAAAACAACCATTTTTAGCTTTTCTTCTAAACCAAACAACAACTCTTTGTCTGAAGCAGAAACACTCTTAGGTGGAATTCTTGCAATAGACGCAACAATGGCTTCAACATCGTGAACACCAATGACTTTTTTGCGCTTGTTAGCGGGTAATAAACGCTGACTGGCACCTACTTCATCAATGACATCAATGGCTTTATCGGGTAAGTTACGATCAGTAATATAACGATCAGCCAACTCAGCCGCAGCGCGTAACGCCTTGTCTTGATATTTTAACTCGTGATGTTCTTCAAATCGGGTTTTTAAACCTTTAAGAATCAAGTAAGTATCTTCGACACTCGGCTCACCCACATCCACTTTTTGGAAACGGCGAGTTAGAGCGCTGTCTTTTTCAAAGATACCGCGAAACTCATTAAATGTTGTTGAACCCATGCAACGAATTTCGCCACTACTCAGCATAGGCTTGAGTAAATTAGAAGCATCCATAACCCCACCAGAGGCAGCACCAGCACCGATAATGGTATGGATTTCGTCAATAAATAAAATCCCGTGTGGTTGTTTTTTCAATTCGGCTAATAATGATTTAAAACGTTTTTCAAAATCACCGCGATATTTAGTACCGGCAAGCAAGGCACCCATATCTAGACTGTAAACAACCGCATCAGCAATTACATCAGGAACATCACCATCGACAATACGTTTCGCTAAACCTTCGGCTATTGCGGTTTTGCCCACCCCAGAATCACCGACCAATAATGGATTATTCTTGCGACGGCGCGCCAAAATTTGCACCACTCGATTAACTTCAATGTCACGACCAATTAGAGGATCAATTAAACCATCTTTGGCTTGGCGATTTAAATTAGTCGCGTAGCCTTCTAAAGGGCTCTTACCCGCAGACTCTTGGCCTTCTTCATCGGACTCCAACAAGTGATCAGACTGATCCTCCTGCCCAGGAACCTTAGAAATGCCATGAGATATAAAATTAACCACATCGATGCGAGCAATATTTTGCTGCTTCAAAAAATACACAGCTTGGCTTTCTTGCTCACTAAAAATAGCGACCAAGACATTGGCACCAGTAACTTCAGACTTACCAGACGATTGCACATGAAAGACAGCACGCTGTAAAACACGCTGAAAACCTAGGGTTGGTTGCGTTTCACGCTCGTCATCATTCTCTTGGATAAGGGGCGTCGTAGAATCAACGAATTCTGATAAGTCTTTACTAAGCTTATCAATGTTGGCTCCACATGCATTTAGCACGGCAAGAGCCGCTTCATTATCTAATAAAGACAACAATAGGTGCTCAACCGTCATAAACTCGTGGCGCTTAACTCTAGCCGCCTTAAATGCGTCATTTAACGTTTGTTCAAGCTCTCGATTCAGCATACTGCCTCCCGGATAATCAATCTTTTAGTCATCACCTTCTGCAGGGACAACCTCACAGAGTAATGGATACTGACACTCTCTTGCATAATCATTAACAAAAGCTGCTTTAGTCTCTGCAATATCTTTAGTGTATATACCACATACGGCTAAACCCTTATTATGGACCGCAAGCATTATTTCTGTTGCTTGCTCACCGGTCTTACCAAAGAAAACTTGCAGTACTTCTACAACAAATTCCATCGGGGTATAGTCGTCATTAATCATTAAGACCTTATGCATGGAGGGTGGTTTCAATTTTGGCTCAGCCGTTTCAACTGCCAAATTACCCTCATAAATAGGGTCGTCATCTTCTAATCTTAGTTGAGATTTCAACATCTTTCCGAATTTCATCAAATGCATTAATAAATATGGGGATGAATCCCCTGCTTTAAAGCCAAATAGTAACAAGATAATAAGCTTTGCCCTAGCACTGTTAGTTACTTGGCTTTTTCTGACACGCCTAGTGAATACGCTAACTTAATAACTGACATAAAAAAAGCGAGCTCATGGCTCGCTTTTCAATGACTTAACATTTACGCCTCATTCAAGAAGCGGGGTAAATATTAAATAGCATCAATAATACAATTTAATGTATTACTAGGACGCATAATATTAGTCACTTTTTTCTCATCAAGATGATAATAACCACCCAAGTCAACACGAGTGCCTTGAGCATGGCTTAATTCAGCCACAATATCAGAGTGATATTCTGCTAAATCATCATTCAACTTAGTAAACAAAGCCTTTAATTCAGCATCATCATCTTGTCTTGACAAATATTCAGCCCAGTAAGTTGCTAAATAATAATGGCTTCCACGATTATCAAGCTGGCCAACATTTCGCAAAGGTGAACGATCGTGATCCAAGAAGCGACCAGTGGCTTCATTTAATGTTTTCGCCAATACCATGGCTTTAGGGTTATTAGTTTTACGACCCAAGCCTTCTAACGAAACACACAATGCTAAGAACTCCCCTAGAGAATCCCAACGCAAGTGCCCTTCTTCGGCCAATTGCTGAGCATGCTTAGGCGCCGAACCACCTGCACCCGTCTCATACAAGCCACCGCCAGCAAGCAAAGGAACAATAGAAAGCATCTTGGCACTGGTACCCAACTCTAATATTGGGAACAAATCAGTCAAGTAATCACGTAAAACGTTACCGGTAACAGAAATAGTATCAAAACCAGCCTTTACCCGACTCATGGAGTAACGAACAGCCTGTACTGGTGACATAATGTGTATTTCAAGACCACTGGTATCGTGATCTTTCAAATAACGTTTAACAATATTAATAAGATTTGCATCGTGACTGCGTAAAGGATCTAACCAGAATACTGCAGGCTGACCAGTCTCACGAGCACGCTGAACTGCCAATCTAACCCAATCTTGAATAGGCGCATCTTTTGTTTGACACATACGCCAAATATCGCCCACTTCAACAGAGTGCTCAAGCAGGGCTTCACCCGCCTGATTAACCACGCGAACAGTACCAGCATCTTTTAAAATAAACGTTTTATTATGAGAGCCGTATTCTTCTGCTTTTTGAGCCATTAAGCCAACGTTGGATACACTCCCCATAGTAGGAACATCAAACGCACCGTTTTCTTTACAAAACTCAATAGTCTCTTGGAAAACCTGAGCATAACAACGATCAGGAATCATAGCCTTGGTATCGTGAAGTTTATTATCTGAACCCCACATTTTACCCGACGCACGAATAGCCGCTGGCATTGATGCATCAACAATCACATCACTAGGAACGTGCAAGTTAGTAATGCCGCGATCAGAATCAACCATTGCTAAAGCTGGGCGTTTATCATAAACCGCCATAATTGCCGCTTCAATTTCTTCTTGCTGAGCAGCAGGCAAAGATTTAATTTTATCGTAAACGTCGCCTAAACCGTTCGTTTCTTCAACCCCTAACTCTTCAAAAAGGTCGGCGTATTTTTCAAATACTTCTTTAAAATAAACCGTTACCGCGTGACCAAACATCACCGGGTCGGATACTTTCATCATGGTCGCTTTAAGGTGCAAAGACAGCATAACGCCGTTATTTTTGGCATCTTGCATTTGCTCTTCAAAGTATTCACGCAGCGCTTTCGAACTCATTACTGCCGAATCAATAACTTCATTGGCTTGCAACTTTGTACTGGCTTTTAAAACTTGAACAGAACCATCTTCTTTTACCAATTCGATGCGAACGTCATCAGCAGCCGGCATAACAAAAGATTGCTCACTGCCGTAAAAATCACCGTGAGTCATAGAAGCAACATGAGATTCAGAATCGCTAGACCACTCACCCATTGAATGAGGGTGCTTTTTGGCATATTGCTTTACTGGATCAGCAACTCGGCGATCCGAGTTACCTTCACGTAATACTGGATTTACCGCACTGCCTAAAACCTTGCCATAACGCGCTTTAATTTCTTTTTCAGCATCGCTTTCTGGATCTTCTGGATAATTAGGCAAATCAAAGCCTTGGCTTTGTAATTCTTTAATGGCGGCAACTAGCTGCGGAACAGAAGCACTGATATTGGGTAACTTAATGATGTTGGCTTCTGGCGTTTTAGCTAGCTCACCAAGCTCAGCTAATGAATCAGGGCGCTGCTGCTCGGCGGTTAAGAAATCTGGGAAGTTCGCTATAATTCGCCCTGCTAATGAAATATCACGAGTCTCAATGACGATATTTGCAGTTTTTGCGAATGCTTTGATGATTGGCAGCAATGAAAAAGTAGCAAGTGCTGGGGCTTCATCTGTTTCGGTATAAATTATTTTAGGAATGTGCTTGTTCATTATTTGTCCTAATGTTCTTTGGCTGTAGCGCCAGTACCCATAGAAAAACCGACTTTTGGTCGGTTTCGATTCTTTAGGCCCGTCAGGCATAATAAAAGTGACTTGTGATCACTTAATTTGTACTCATTTAAGTATTTATTAAAACTTTATGAGCTGTAGCGGGCACGAATATTAACACGCAATGGTATAATCAAAAGGCCTTTTTTGTAGTTTTTCTACAATAAAAACACTTTTAACTTACATTATTGTAGTATTTGGTAGTTTCTTTACAAGGTTTCATTTTTTATGTCCAATCTCATTCTGTTTAACAAGCCATTCAACGTGTTATCGCAATTTTCAGCGCACGAAGGAAAAACCACCCTAGCCAAATACATTAAAGCCAAAGGATTTCATCCAGCCGGACGGCTTGATTATGACTCCGAGGGGCTCATGCTATTAACAAATGAAGGACCCTTACAACATCAGATTAGTCACCCAAGCCACAAATTGCCAAAAACTTATTGGGTACAAGTTGAAGGTGAAGTTAAAAAAGAAGCCTTAGAGCAACTACGAACTGGGGTCAAACTCAATGACGGCATGGCAGCACCGGCTAAAGTTAAACAAATGGCGTCGGTAAAAATCTGGCCACGCCACCCACCGATTCGACCACGCGAAGGACAAGTGACAAATTGGATCCAAGTAACCATTATGGAAGGCCGTAACCGCCAGGTTCGCCGCATGGTGGCTGCGGTAGGCTTACCTTGCTTACGTTTAATACGCATGCAAATAGGTGAATGGACCATAAAAGGATTAAAACCGGGGGATTTTCGTGAAGAAACAGTTGCCCTGCCTAGCGAGTCCGTTCAGCAGGCCAGTAGCGGCCCTAGTAAAAAGAATATTGATAAAAAGTTTTCAGGAAACATTACCCGCAGCAAATACAAAAAAAGCCGTCGCTAACTGACTAAGTATCTATTTATGAACACAGAACCCGAACGCTGGACCCCCCATGCAACAGTTGCCACGATCGTCGAGCAAGATGGCCAGTATTTAATGGTTGAAGAAAATCGGATCATTAATGCTCAGGGGGATTTGGGCATTGTTTACAATCAGCCTGCGGGGCATATCGATGCCGGCGAAACGATAACTGCTGCAGCAATAAGAGAAACATTCGAAGAAACCCGCTGGCAAGTAACATTAACTCACCTAGTCGGTATTTATGTATTTACTGCTCCCGCCAACGGCGTAACGTATCACCGCTACTGTTTTGCCGCAAAACCCATTAAACAGATAGCTGAAAGCAAACTTGATGATGGTATACTCAACGCCACGTGGCTTAACTGGGAAGAAATATCGCAACTAGATAATCTTCGCAGCCCCCTTGTAAAAAAGTGCATACAAGACCATATACAGGGTAAGCGCTACCCACTAGAACTTATATACGAACACATTGACAGTTAAAGAGTTAGATTTCCAAAATGAATATCAAGCCCAAAGCAGAAACCTTAGTGATCGTCGGCATGTCCGGCGGTGTAGATTCTTCAGTCTCGGCTCTACTATTGCAACAACAAGGTTATCAAGTCGAAGGCTTGTTCATGAAGAACTGGGATGAAGACGACGGCACCGATTACTGTACAGCTATGGATGACCTTGCTGATGCCCAAGCAGTCGCAGACAAGCTGGGCATGAAACTGCACACCGCAAACTTTGCAAGCGAGTATTGGGATAATGTATTTGAGCATTTTCTAGAAGAATACAAAGCTGGGCGCACACCGAATCCCGACATCTTGTGTAACCGTGAAATTAAATTTAAAGCATTTTTAGATTACACCAAAGTTTTGGGCGCAGACTACATTGCAACGGGGCACTATGTGCGCCGCCAAGATATTGCTACCGAAAATGGCACACGCGCTCAACTATTACGCGGGATTGATGGTAACAAAGATCAAAGTTATTTCTTACACGCCGTTGCCGGTACAGAAATAGCACAAACTTTATTTCCGGTAGGTGAATTAGAAAAACCAGAAGTGCGTCGTATCGCAGAAGAGCACGATTTAATTACCCATAACAAAAAAGACTCAACCGGTATTTGTTTTATTGGCGAACGCCGCTTTAAGGACTTTTTACAGCAATACCTACCTGCTCAGCCTGGCATTATAGAAACCCCGGAAGGCGATGAAATTGGTCGCCATCAGGGCCTAATGTATCACACACTAGGTCAACGCCAAGGCCTTGGCATCGGCGGTTTAAATGGCTATTCAGATGACCCTTGGTACGTGGCAAAAAAAGACTTAGACAGAAACGTTTTAATAGCTGCACAAGGTAAAAATCACCCCATATTATTCAGTCATTCTTTAACCACCCATCAAATTTACTGGGTTAATGAAGAGCCGCAATTACCACTGACATGCACGGCAAAGGTACGCTATCGCCAAAGCGATCAAGTGTGTACCGTCACTAAAAATGAAGCGGGTGAATATTTAGTCGTATTTAAAGAACCTCAACGAGCAGTTACTCCAGGACAAAGCGTTGTATTTTATCAAGATGAAGTTTGTCTTGGTGGCGGTGTTATTGAATTTACTCAGGTAGACCCTGAACGCCCAATCTTATTTAAATAAGAGTTGCACCGACTCAAAATAGATATCGTGTGATTGCACTATATGCATGGATGCAAAATAAATAGACGCTAAAGTTTTAAAAAGTCGCTTCTTGGAAAAGATATACATGAGCCAAACTACTAAGCACCAACAGCAAACCATAGCCTTAGCCGCTATTTTTCAGGCAGCAAGCCTCGTCGAGCAACTCGCCCGCACCGGAGACATTCCCGCCCCAGAATTAGAATTACTCATTGCCAGTTTATTTCAGCAAAACCCAAACAGCTTTGATGATATCTATGGTGCCAAACCTAACCTTCAGATTGGATACCACGGCATCTGCAAACTCATGGGCAGTGAATCAAGCAATATAAAACAAGACATTCAGCCTGATGTCATGCGCTATGCCCTGAGTATCATTCATCTAGAAAGTCGCTTACGAAAAAACCATGACATGATGAATCAACTAGGCAACAACATTCAATCCAGCCTACGCCAAGCCGAGCACTTTCACTTAACGCACGAAAGTGTGATTGGTGGCCTTGCAGATACGTACCAAAAAACACTGAGCACCCTCTCGTTTCGCATCAAGGTCACGGGAAATCCTCAAGTACTGCAAAACAGTCTTAATGCCAACAAAGTCAGAGCCTTGCTTTTAGCAGGTGTTCGTGGCGCGATATTATGGCGACAAGTCGGTGGTCGTCGCTGGCACTTACTGTTCAATCGCAAACGCTATATGAAAGATGCACAAGGTCTGCTTTTCAGGTAGAATGCGCGCCATAAAAATTTGGTTACACTCACATCTTTATCCATTTAAATGACAGGCGAGAAACGAATCCATGGAACTTTCTGCACTAAGCGCAATTTCACCCATTGACGGCCGTTATGGCAGCAAAACCAAAGAATTACGTCATATTTTTTCAGAGTTTGGCCTAATTCGCTGCCGTGTAGAAGTTGAGATTCGTTGGTTACAACGCTTAGCTGACCATGCAGATATTACTGAAGTTGCACCTTTTAGCGCAGAAACACATGCCCAACTAGATGCCATTGTAAGCAACTTCTCGGAAGCTGACGCCCAACGCATCAAAGACATTGAAGCAACCACCAACCACGACGTTAAAGCGGTTGAATACTTCATCAAAGAATCTTTTGCAGGTAACGATGAGTTATTAGCCGTATCAGAATTTGTTCACTTCGCCTGTACTTCAGAAGACATCAACAACCTATCTCACGCTCTCATGCTAAAAGAAGGTCGTGAAGACGTTGCCTTGCCCTACATGCGCAAAGTTGCCAACGCTATCCGTGGCCTAGCCCACGATTATGCTGAATTGCCCATGCTGTCTCGCACCCACGGTCAAACGGCCTCTCCTACCACTTTAGGTAAAGAGATGGCTAACGTAGTAGCACGCTTAGAACGCCAAATAGCGCAACTAGAATCCATTCCGCTATTAGGCAAAATCAATGGCGCTGTAGGTAACTACAACGCCCACCTTTCCGCCTACCCAACCATTGATTGGGCAGAAAACGCTCAAGTATTCATCGAATCTCTGGGCCTAACATTCAACCCATACACCACTCAAATTGAACCACACGACTACATTGCAGAAATGTTCGACGCAATGTCTCGCTTCAATACAATCTTGATCGATTTCAACCGTGACATTTGGGCTTATATTTCTAACGGTTACTTCAAGCAAAGAACCATTGAAGGCGAAGTAGGTTCTTCTACCATGCCACATAAAGTTAACCCAATCGACTTTGAAAACTCAGAAGGCAATCTAGGCTTGGCTAACGCAGTAATGGCACACCTAGCACAAAAGTTACCAATCTCTCGCTGGCAGCGTGACCTCACGGATTCGACCGTTCTGCGTAATATGGGGGTTGGTTTTGGTTATGGCTTGATTGCTTATCAAGCAGCCCTTAAAGGGATCAGCAAGTTGCAAGTCAACGAAGCGAACATTGCCGCAGATCTAGACAACGCTTGGGAAGTATTGGCTGAACCCGTACAAACCGTTATGCGTCGTTATGGTATTGAACAGCCATACGAGAAACTAAAAGCGGTAACTCGCGGCAAAGCAATCACTAAAGAGATTATGGCTGAGTTTATTGAGACTCTAGATATGCCAGCAGAAGCCATCGCTGAACTAAAAGCAATGACACCCGCATCGTATGTGGGTAATGCAGCAGAGCAAGCAAAAGCGGTCTAGCGGCTAAGATATCGTCGCACTAAAGTACGACCTACATTTTTGTGTAGGTCGTCCTTTAGGGCCTCTTATTGAAACTGCGATTATCTTGTGTAGGTCGTCCTTTAGGGCGGCAATCTAGCCCACTTTGCTGTATCATTCTGTGCAATTAAATCTAGCGCGGTAACTCATAGTGAGCTCCTCAATCAACATCCTTGGCAACATCAGCAAAGAACAATTCCTCAAAGAATATTGGCAAAAAAAGCCCTTAATTATTCGTCAGGCCTATCCTAATTTTGAACCAATCATTGCTGCCGATGAACTCGCTGGCATGAGCTTGGAAGAAGAAATTGAATCACGCATCATTTTAGAAAATGGACCAGACAGCCCATGGCAATTAATGAGCGGCCCATTTGAAGAAGAAACTTTTTCCAAGCTACCAGCAGATAAATGGACTCTGCTTATTCAGGGTGTTGATCAATGGATACCCGAAGCCGCTGACTTACTGCAAGATTTTAACTTTATACCTAATTGGCGCATAGATGATCTAATGATCAGCTTTGCAACCGACGGTGGCAGCGTTGGCCCGCATTACGATCAATACGATGTCTTTTTACTGCAAGCCGAAGGTCAACGCGAATGGCGTATTGGCCAAATGTGCAGCGAGCAAGATGACTTTTTAAAAGAAACAAAGTTACGCATATTATCTAAGTTTGAAGAAACCGAACGTTGGCTACTTGAACCAGGCGACATGCTTTATTTACCCCCTCGACTTGCTCATTACGGTATCTCTCAAGGCAACTGCCAAACCTACAGCATAGGTTTTCGAGCCCCCAGCCAAAGTGAGCTAATGCACAGCTTGGTTGATCAAATAGACATCAGTAGCAACGAAGATCAACGCTATGGTGACCCGGACCTAGCCTTGCAGAATCACAGTGGTAAGATAAGCACAGCCGCTTTGCAACAAGTTCGGGATTTCATGACACAAGCAATAGCGGATCCGCTGTTATTGAGTGATACCATTGGTAAATTAATGACCGAGCCCAAGTACCAGCAAGTCAACGATAATGACAAAGACGGACACTCGGATTATTCTTTATTAGACCTAAACGATGATCTGCAAGCCGAAAGCATTGAACGCGAGCTGCATTCTCGCTTTGCTTACAATTGCAGTGATGACGCCGTTAGTTTTTATGCGGGTGGTAAGGTGCATGCTCTCACAGAAAACAGCCTAGAATTTGTTCAATATCTTAGTCAACAGCGCCAATATCAGGGTGAACGGCTACTAAATTATTGTAAAGATAAAAATAACCAACAACTCTTGCTACGCTTATGGCAAGACGGTCATTTTTTTGCCGCTGATTAATACATCGATTACGAGATCTATATGGAAATTAGCTTCGTCAACTGGAATGAAGCTCAAGCAGCCTTAAAGCACATTCGACAAACTGTCTTTGTTGAAGAGCAACAAGTGCCAGCAGAGCTTGAGTGGGACAAAGACGATCAAGTCGCTGTTCATTTACTAGGCAAAGAGGGTCAGCGCCCTGTTGCCTGCGCACGACTAACCAGCGACGGCAGATTAGGCCGCATAGCCGTATTAAAAGAATACCGTCGCTATGGCTGGGGGAGTCGCTTGTTAAACGCAGCAGAACAATTTTTGCAGCAAAAAGAAATGAGCCGGATTTTTTTACACAGCCAAGCCAACAGCTACTATTTTTATTTTCAACACGGCTATCGTCCGGTTCATGACATGTTTTGGGATGCCAACATCCCCCACATTCGCATGGAAAAAATCATTGGCCGACCAAACCCCACTACAAATACATTTTTAATGGGGATGGACGGCGAGAGCTATACCTCCGACTTAGCAGCGGCCTGCCCGGTTTGGATGCAAATTGCTTCTAGCCAATCACGCCGAGAAATAGATATAGAAATCAAAGACCTATCTCACTCAGTATTTAATAATGCAGCATGCCTAGAAAATTTAAGTGCCTTTATTAGGCAGTCTCAACAAACCCAGATTCGAGTATTGCTGCACCACGAGTACCCAGGCCTATCAGAGCACCCTTTAATGCGCCTGCAGCAGCGCTTGAGTAGTCGTTTTAAAGTGCGCTGCCTGCAACCCATAATGCAACGAGAAAGACACAGCAACCATATGCTATTTGATTACAAAGGCCACTTACGCTTTGACTTACAAAACACCTTTTGTAACTTCGACAGTGCAGTTAGTGTAAAGCGACAGAAACAGAGATTTAGCGAAGAATGGGATAAATCAAAACAGCTAGTGGAAGGAAGAAAGCTATACATTTAAAACTATTTAAAACTGATTAAAAACTGATTAAAAACCTTGGTTATTGAAAATAACCAAGGCTCTCAAACTATTACGACACAACCTTATCGGTATAATTAATCAGCAAGAATACAAAAATGTGCAGTGCACTCACTACCCACGTTAGCTTGCCTCGAAGCTCACGATACTGTTCGGTGTAAACCTTACCGAATACCTTATCAGATTCTAAAAAGCGTAACATCCAAAACGCAACTAAGAGCATTAATACCGAAATATTATCGGGTAGATAGGTAGCAAACCAACCCCATAAGAAAATTGCAATGGTAAAACCTAACTGCCAGTCCTCTGCCTTTTTCTTTTTAGTACGCAATGCACCCCAGCAGCTACCGGTTAAAAACATCAAAACTAAAATTGAATAATCTAGAAAAACTTCAACCGAACCAGACACTGCGAATAAAGCACCGGCAAACCCAACGGCCAAAGGAATTAAACCCGCGTAACCATACTTTCGATCATTTGCTGCATCGATCATAAAAAACCTCCTTTTGTAACTTACGCTGTTATTATAACAGCTTTATTATTTTTAGCTGCTCACAAATTGCTTTACAATGAGTGACTTAGCTTAGTTTATGAGGACATCATGCTTAACTCAACCGAGTCGATAAATAACAAAGCACGCAACATCAAGCTCGTGGTATTCGATGTCGATGGTGTACTTACCGATGGCACATTAAGTTACAGTGCTCAGGGTGAAGAAGTAAAACACTTTAACGTTAAAGACGGAGTTGGCATAAAATTATTAAATACTTATGGCATCATCACCGCTGTTATTTCTGCAAAAGACAGCCCACCCTTGCATAAGCGTATTAACGACCTTGCCATTCCTCATTTTTATCCTGGCTGTAGCGACAAATGGGCCCGTCTAAGCGAACTTATGACTACTCTTGACATCAATGCCGAACAAGTATGTTACGTAGGCGACGATGTTATAGACCTTAAAGTAATGAAACGCATTGGCCTTAGCATTACTCCTGCTGACGGCTTTTGGTTGGTTAAAAAGCACTCAGACTTAATAACCGAAGCAGCCGGTGGTAAAGGCGTTGCTCGAGAAGTGGCCGACATTGTTTTAGGTAGCCGCATGCCATTAGAAGACGCTTACATTAAAGCAATGCTGCCTGAGTTTGAGACATCTTCTTAATTGATTACAAAAACTCAAACTAAAAATTTCAACAACAAATTTAAAAATAAAGAACTTAAAAGTAAGACATATTATGGCCAATTATAAAATCGTAATCCCTGCTCGCTATTCAAGCAGTCGCCTTCCCGGCAAACCGCTAATCGAATTAAATGGCAAGCCCATGATACAACATACCTTTGAGCGAGCCCTTGAAACGGGTGTTAAAGACATTGTTATTGCTACCGACGATCAACGCATTTACGACATCGCCACAAATTTTGGTGCCGACGTTGTAATGACCAACCCAGATCATGAAAATGGCACGGAACGCATTGCCGAAGTCGCTGAAATAAAAGGCTGGGATAAAGATGACGTGCTGGTCAACCTGCAAGGTGATGAACCCCTTGTGCCCAAGGCATTGATCGAACAAACCGCCCAAGGCTTACTACTGAACCCAGAAGCAGGAATGAGCTCAATCTGTACCGCCATTGAGTCTGCTGAAGATGCTTTTGATCCAAACGTAGTGAAAGTCGTTTTAGACGGCCGTGGTTTTGCAATGTATTTTAGTCGTGCCCCTATTCCTTGGGATCGAGACTTATACAAGGATGGCCAAAATAAAATCACCAACATCATGCCAGTTTATCGTCATATTGGCATGTACGGTTATAGAGTATCTTTTTTACAAAAATACACCCGCATGTCAGTGTGTCCAATAGAGCAAGCTGAATGCTTAGAACAATTAAGGGCTTTGTGGTACGGAGAGAAAATCCATATGGGAATCACTACCATGCCACCGGGCCACGGAGTTGATACACCCAGTGACATTGCGCGGGTAGAAAAACTGCTGGCTCAATCGAATTGATTTACAGGGTGTTCGTTCCTCTATCTGAAGACAAAGCACCCGCTAAAAAGGTTTCCATCTTATCTTTAGCCAGCGGCTCATCGCCAATAAATTGCACACCAATACCTGCTACCTTATTGCCTTGAGCGCCCTTAGGGGTAATCCAAACAACTTTACCTGCCACCGGAATCTTTTCTTGCTCATCCATTAGTTTGAGCAACATAAACACTTCTTCGCCTAAATGATACTGCTTGCTGGTGGCAATGAATAAGCCTCCGCCTTTTATAAACGGCATGTAACCAGCATACAAAACAGATTTATCCTTAATAGTAAGCGATAAAATACCACTTTTAGAACTCATACCCACCTCATTAACGGGGTCACATTGAAGAAAACGACTGCTGCCAATCCAACAGTAATGTTTCTAGCAATAAAGATGAATTAAAGCTGCCTTGACCCGCCACAACCTGACCTGCAATTTCTTGTAATTTCTTCTGTAAGGTTAACAGTTTTACTTTAATCGCGGAAGCCGCTAACTGCTCTATCCATTGTGCTTGCGAAGGACGACTTATTTGTTGAGCACTAGCACCCATACTCATCTTAATGATGTCTAAACTTAACCCAGACCACCAATTAATGGTATCTAAAAGTTCATACTTAGACAGAACCTTGCTTACATCTTGCAATTGCTGCTGCCCAGCCAACCACTTTTGCATTAAACCGACATACACACCATCTTGTGGCAACAAGCCCTGACGTAACCACGCCTCGGCTTTTAATGGACCGCCAGAACATTGCTTGAGTGCTAAAGATAAATCTTCAGGGCTTGCGTTTTCGATACGTTGCGCCAACCACGCTAATGCCGTTTGGCTATTCGGTGGATGAAAGCTGATTCTTTGCGTACGACTGCGGATAGTTGGCAAGACAGATCCTAGTCGTTCGGCAATAAGCAGTAAATAAGATTCCCCAGAAGGTTCTTCCAGCGTTTTTAATAAGGCATTAGAAGCATTAATATTCAGCGCTTCAATCGGATAAATCTGCACCACCTGACATGATGATATTTGCGGAGTTTTAGAGAAAAATTCATTTAACTGACGCACGGCATCAACTTTAATCTGTTTACCTTTTGCTTCTTGATCACAAATAAAATAATCCGGATGACTACCTGCATCCATAAGCTGACAACTGTGGCAACGATCACAAGGTGTGGTAACAGACACCTGCTGTTTTTTATCTGCAGACTGACACAACAAAAATTTAGCCAATCTAAATGCAAAAGAACGTTTACCCACGCCTTCATTACCCAGCAACAATGACGCATGGGGTAGTCCAGCACCATGATAGCGTTCGATTAGATCATGCCAAAGGTCACGATTCCATGGAATATCTTGTAACAACCGTTGGCGTGTATCTCGACCCTGCTGCGCTAGCTGATCTTCATCAATCGCCATTAGACGCTTTCCTTACTAAGATGATTAAAAGCCAACAAAGCCGCACTTAAATCTGCCTGAACTAGGGGTAAGTCTTGAGCAGCATTAATAACACTGACTCGCTTAGGTTCATTGCTAGCGATGGCTAAAAAACCTTCGCGCACGCGAGTAAAAAAGTCTAACTGTTCAGTTTCAAAGCGATCTGCTGGCCCACGAACTTGAGCGCGCCCCATCCCCACCTCAACGGGTGCATCCAGTAAAAATGTTTTATCAGGCTCAATACCCAGCTGAGCAATAACTTTCAATTGCATAACCAGATCAACCGACAAACCACGGCCATAACCTTGATAAGCAACCGTAGAATCGGTAAAACGATCACACAAAACCCAGCAGCCTCTGGCCAAAGCGGGTTTTATAAAAGCCTCAATGTGCTGTGCCCGAGCAGCAAACACTAACAGCAACTCGGTGACATCACTCATGCGTTCGCGATGAGGCTTTTTAAGCAACTGTTCACGTATAATTTCAGCAATTTCAGTTCCACCGGGTTCACGCGTTACAACAACTTCAATCCCTTGTTGCTCTAACAACTGCTTACAAAACTCGATATTGGTGGATTTACCAACGCCCTCGCCACCTTCAAAAGTGATAAATTGGCCCGCCAACGCCGGGGTTAAACATGTTTCAGTCATTTTTTAATACAGGCCTGTTACTGTTGAGTCGCGCATTATTGAGCGGTGGGTACAGAACGATACTCTTTGCTGCGTTTTAAAATTTGATATTTACGCACCGCACGATTATGTTCAGCCAAGGTTGTCGAAAAATAGTGACTGCCATCACCCTTAGCAACAAAAAACAAACTATTACCGGCTAACGGATTAAGGGCTGCAGTTAAGGCAGCTCTACCGGCCAAAGCAATTGGCGTAGGCGGCAAACCTTTCATGCGATACGTATTGTAAGGGTTACTGCGATCACGTAAATGCTTTCTGCGTAAGTTGCCGTCAAAATCTTCGCCTAATCCATAAATCACGGTAGGATCTGTTTCTAAGCGCATATTTTTTTGCAAGCGCCGCACAAACACACCGGCAATTTCAGGTCGTTCACTAACCTGTCCAGTCTCTTTTTCAACAATAGACGCCATCACCAAAGCCTCATACGGAGATTGATATGGCAGCTGCGCAATTGCATTCGACGCTAGCTTTGCTTCATACAAAGACCATTCTTGAGTCAACACATCCTGCATACGTTGATAAGCTTGCTGCAAAATAGATGAAACGTTATCCCCAGATTGATAAATATACGTATCGGGGTAAACCCAGCCTTCTGGATGATGGTCCAAGACAAATAATTTTCGCACAGAAGCAACTGTCAACGGCTGAACATCTTGCACTAACTTAGGCGCATCAGCTAAACGCTCCAAAGCATCTACTAAACGCGTACCTTCGATAAAACTAATTTTATAACGCTTGTTAGAACCTTGCGCCAGTTGCTGCAGTAATTCAAAACCCCGTGTTCCTGCTGCAATTTCAAATTCGCCAGGTTTAATATCTTTGGCACCCCCCAGTAAACGCGCCTGAATAAGTAAAGCACGAGCCGACGGCAACCAACCAGCTTGCTGCCAAGCGTAGGCTAGTTGCGATAAAGTCTGGCCCTGCTTAATCTCGATCTCGACACTGCTCTGACCTGTCGCTAAATTAATCGGCTGCTGTACCGTGTAAAAAACAACCGTAAAAATAGCAATCGAGACCAGCAGCAATATTATTAAAAGTTTTTTAAAGATAGCCAAACAGAAAAAGTTCCTTAGGTAATTATGAACGCGAGAATTGATCATTAAACGCTTTGGCCAAGGTGTCAACCCAAGCACTCTGTGCAACAGCATGCCCAGCGATCGTTTGCACAGACTGAATACCCAACAAACTGTTGGTTAAAAACACCGCATCTGCCGATAATAATTCATCCAATTTAGCGGCTTTTTTAATAATAACAGGGGAAGTTAACAACTCGTAAGGATCGGCTATTAGCCAACGGCGCACGCAACCATCAATTCCCTCTTGGCTCAAATCCGGAGTGAAAAGTTGATCGCCGCTCAACCAAAAGACATTAGACATTGTCCCCTCAACGACATCGCCATCAAGGTTAAACATAATACCTTCATCAAAACCGGCTTCGTCACCCCACTCTGATCGAGCAATAACCTGATCCAAGCGATTTAAATGCTTTAAACCCGCCAATACCGGCTGACGCGACAAAGTATGCTGACATAGCGTCAAATGGAAAGGAGTTACATTTTTTCGTGGTGCAAAATCATTAACCTGCAACCACCAATTAAGGCGGCTATCGTTAGGAATTTTATACCCTCGCGGGCCACAACCTCGGCTGATTACCAATTTCGCACAACCACTAGCAACATCTGCTAGATGCTGCTGGACAAACATTTGCCAGCGTGACAAGAATAAGTCCAGTGGCAGTTTTAATGCATGTTGCGCCCAAATCAAACGCTGCTGGTGAAATTCCCACATAGGAATGCAACCATCCACAATACGCAGGGTTTCAAAAACACCATCACCATATTGCAGCGCTCGGTCATTAAAGCGAATACCATGATCTGCTCGACTTGCATCATCAACTGCATGATCAAGAGGAACGCCATTAATGAAAAACAATTCCATTTATAACCGATTTACCTTGCTAAAAGCCTTAGCCGGTTACCGCCTAATTCACTTTTTTAAAAACCAGCGAACCGTTAGTACCACCAAAACCGAACGAATTAGAAATAGCTGCATCAATATTCATCTTACGCGCCACATGGGGCACATAGTCTAAATCACAACCAACACCTGGATTGTCCAGATTAATCGTCGGTGGCGCAATACTTTCTGTAATTGCTTTAATAGTGAATATCGCCTCAATAGCACCAGCAGCACCCAATAAATGCCCCGTCATAGATTTACTAGAAGACACAGCAATATTATGCGCATGCTCGCCAAACAAACCTTTAATCGCCGATGTCTCTGCTATATCACCTGCATGAGTGGATGTACCATGAGCATTTATATAATGAACATCGCTGCTATCCATACCCGCATCTTTAAGTGCAAGTTCCATAGCCGCCTGAGCACCCCGACCATCTTCTGGAGGGCTAGTAATATGGTGAGCATCATCACTCATGCCAAAACCGGCAAGCTCGGCATAAATAGTCGCGCCGCGATTTTTAGCATGCTCATACTCTTCCAATACCAAAACACCCGCACCATCACCCAACACAAACCCGTCACGATCTTGATCCCAAGGACGACTGGCTTTTTCAGGGGCATCGTTGCGCGTAGACATTGCTCTGGCAGCAGCAAAACCACCAACTCCAGCAGGACAAGTCGCCATTTCAGCACCGCCCACAACCATAATATCAGCATCACCATAAGCTATCGTGCGAGCACCATAACCGATATTGTGTGTGCCAGTAGTACATGCAGTAGAAATCGCGAAATTAGGCCCTTTAAACCCATATTTAATCGCTAAGTTACCCGCCGCCATATTGACCACTGTGGCAGGAATAAAAAAAGGTGACACTCTGCGTGGACCTTTCTTATCCAACTCTAAGCATGTTTTCTCAATCGTACTTATGCCACCAATACCAGAACCAACAGCAACACCAATACGGCTGGCATCAACCGCATTTGTTTGTAAATTATCATCCAACTTAGCGTCTTTAACCGCTTGAAAACCTGCAGCTAACCCATACTGAATAAATATATCAATTTTACGCGCATCTTTAGCGGACAAATCGTATTGTGAAATATCAAAATTTTTAATTTGCCCAGCAATCTGGGTAGCAAAATCTGTTGCATCAAAAGATTCTATGTTACCAATGCCGCTTTTTCCTGCAATTAATGACTGCCAGCTGTCTTCCACCGTGTTACCTAGTGGGCTGATCATACCTAAACCTGTGACAACGACTCGACGCGAATTCATAGATCCCCGATCCTTCTCAATAATTTTTAATACTTAACAAACCCCAATGAGCCTATCAGTAGCTTTAAAACCTTACCTTACTCACAACTAACAACGCACAACACACAACAGAGCAGGTAATAAAAAAGCCGCATTCTAAGAAGAGGCGGCTTTTTTCTGAATCATCAGTTAACACAATAACGAATACTGATGATTCTGGTATCAATACAAAATATAAGCGTTTAAATTATAAATGCGCAATAATGTAATCGATAGCTTCTTGAACACTGGTTAATTTCTCAGCATCTTCATCTGGAATTTCAGTTTCAAATTCTTCTTCTAGCGCCATAACTAATTCAACAGTATCTAATGAATCTGCGCCTAAATCGTCAACAAAAGAGGATGAAGACTTAACTTCTTCTTCTTTAACGCCAAGTTGTTCGATTACAATTTTCTTTACACGTTCTTCGATGTTACTCATGTTCTACTTCCTAAGTTCATTAACCCATGTTCATGCCACCATTCACATGAATGGTTTGGCCTGTAATGTATGCTGCATCATCGCTCGCTAAAAAAGCAACGCTGCCGGCAATTTCGTGTGTCGCGCCCATACGTTTCATAGGGATAGACGCTAGGATGGCTTCTTTTTGATTTTCTGGCAAGTCATCTGTCATATCTGTTGCAATAAAACCTGGTGCAATAGCGTTAACTGTAATATTACGACTGGCAATTTCTTGAGCCAATGAGCGAGTTAAACCTTCTAACCCAGCCTTGGCTGCCGAATAATTAACCTGCCCAGCGTTGCCCGTTGTACCGATAATTGAACTGATGTTAATAATGCGGCCTTCGCGCGCTTTTATCAACGGCTTAATTAAGCTTTTGCAAACTCGATACACGCCAGAAAGATTGGTATTGATCACATCCAACCATTCATCATCTTTCATGCGCATAAATATATTGTCACGAGTAATACCCGCGTTATTAACCACAACATAAGGAGTGCCGTGAGCGGCCAAAAACGCCGCCATTGCCGTATTAACTTGCTCGGAGTCTGCAATGTTTAATACAAACGCATCATGCTCGCTGCCAAATGCCTGCAAGTCGTTTCTTAAACTCTCACAGCCTACTTCCGACGTAGCTGTACCCACAACTCGATATCCGCGTTCGATAAGGAATTCAGCAATACCTTTACCAATACCGCGACTGGCTCCAGTAACTAATGCTAATTTTTTATCCGACATTATACTGAACCCTTAATTGCAGAGAGTAATTTTTCAAAGCTAGCACTATCCCCCGTGGGATAGGTTGTTAATTCTTTATTAATACGCTTATTTAAGCCACTTATCACTTTACCAGGGCCTACTTCAATCGCCAGTTCTGCGCCAGCAGAAGAAGCGCCAACAGCTCCAATCCAATTAACCGGACTGTATAGCTGCTCAACCAAGCGCTGCTGCATATCAGCTAAAGTACTCACTGCATTATTTGCATTATGATACACATCGAATACAGGCTCGGACCACTGAGCATTATTGAGTGCTTCAACAAAGGGGTCAGTAGCCTGACGCATCAACGAAGAATGAAAAGGCCCACTTACTTGCAGCGGCAATGCACGTTTAGCACCTGCGTCTTTTGCCACGATACAAGCCTGCGCAACACCCTCAGCAGTACCCGCAATAACAATTTGACCCGGTGCATTAAAATTAGCAGGCTCAACCACTCCCGCAGAACTCGCTTGATCACATACTGCTTGAATTTGTTCGCTATCAAGACCCAGTATCGCAGCCATACCGCCTTCACCTGCGGGTACCGCCGAATCCATTAACTCGCCACGCTTTTTAACCAATCGCACAGCATCTTCTAACGTTAAAACACCTGCAGCATACAAGGCTGAATATTCACCAACAGAATGCCCTGCCGCAGCAATAACCTTAATATCCTCACCTAACTCTTGCTCAATTACCTGCCACAAGGCAGCGCTAGCCGTCACTAAAATAGGTTGAGTGTTGTACGTTAAATTTAATTTTTCTGCTGGCCCTTGCTGAACCAAAGACCACAAATCTTGATTAATTGCCGCCGAAGCCTGCTCAAAAGTCTGCTTTATAACGGGATACTGCTCTGCTAAATCTGCCAACATACCAAGATGCTGAGCTCCCTGACCTGGAAAATATAAAACAACCTGCTTCATCAAAACCTCGCTTATTCTTATTATTTACCAACATACACACTTACAATAATAAATTCACAATGTATGCACTGTACTTAATTTCAATATAACTTTTAATACAACTTATAATACAACTTTGGGTACAAAATCTAAGTGGGTGTTATTATGCTGAAAAAAAGCAGACAGTAAAGAGAACTCCGGGCATGAGAGCATTGAATTTTACGACTTGGTGAAAACTACAGTGACAATCGATCTAACTCGCACAATAAACGCTCAGTCGTTCCCAACTCAACTTCTGACAAGGCATAGCGAATGGTCTGGTAAATGGCTTCTTGATCAGACTTGCCATGCCCCTTAACCACCAAACCGTTTACACCTAACAATAATGCACCACTATGCATAACAGGGTCTAACTGCCTCTTAAAGCGATTTATTATCGGATTAGTAAAAAAAGACAACACCTTGCCCGACATACTGGAATGCAGCATCAGGTCAAATTGCTTAGAAATATGATTTAAAAGACCTTCACTGGTTTTTAGAGCAATATTGCCGTGAAAACCATCACAGACAACAATATCCAACTCCCCAAGATATAATTCATCAGCTTCAACAAAGCCAACATAATCAATACCCTCAAGCTCAGAAATCATTTGTCCTGCTAAGCGAATTTCCTCGGTGCCCTTGCCGGCTTCTTTGCCAATGTTCAGCAAGCCAAGCTTTGGTCGTTCCATGCCTTGGGCTTTTCGCCACGCAGATGATAATAAAGCAAACTGATACAAGCCATCAGCCCCCACATCAATATTGGCACCTAAATCAAGCATCAACAAAGGTTTACCGGCGGTGGGTATATCACGCGCCATAGCCGGTCGCTCAACATCAATAAAGGTTGAAAGCAAATAACGCGACAAGGCTAACAAAGCACCACTATTACCACAACTCACACAGGCCTGAGTCGTTCCGCTAGCAACGCTTTTAATCGCCAAAGCCATGGATGAATTTTGTTTACGGCGCAAAGCATATGAAGGTTTATCGGTAGCAGCAACCGACTGCTCACAACTATGAATATGTAATCGCGAAAAAATATCACAAGAATCTAATGCCAATAATTTCAATTCAGCATCAAGCCATTCGGATTCAGAAGAGGATAAATATAGATGGATAGAGAGATCGCTACGCTCGGCAAGAATTTGCTGCGCTGCCTTAAAAGTAACGCGGGGACCAAAGTCCCCGCCCATAGCGTCTACTGCAAGAGTAAACGTCATGACTTATTCGTCGTTACCAGTCTCCACGACTTTCTTACCGCGGTAAAAACCGTCAGCAGTAACGTGGTGACGACGATGAGTTTCACCTGTCGTTTGATCTGTAGACAATGCTGCAGATTCTAATGCATCGTGAGAACGACGCTGACCACGACGTGAACGTGTTACTTTACTTTTTTGAACAGCCATTTTTGTAGGCTCCTAACTTAACGCTATTTCGATTTTAACTGCTGGAGTACGGTAAAAGGATTATCCTTTTTTTCCGTAACTTCAACGGGTTCCGTTTCAGCCTTAGGCTGTTTTAACTCGCACTCACCATCTGCATGATAGGCAAACATAGGTAAGGCTAATATAAGCTCATCTTCAACCAACTCCCACGGATCAATGTTGCCATTGTGATCCATAATCGCGGGTTCGTACTGCTTGGGCAGATGTTTCGCTTTTTCATCAGAGAAAGCTAATCCAATCTGGAACTCCCCTTGCACATCGAGCACCACAGCATCTAAGCAACGCTGACACACCATGGTAGCTTTTGTTGAGCACTCGCCATCAATGAACATATGATCTTCAGCATCACGCTGAAAGGCTAATTTATAAACAATCGGCCCATTCACATCTTCGACGGCTTCCTGAAAACGTTTAAACAAATTTGAATCTAACGATCCGGTTAAAACCTTCTCATTATCGACAAATCTTATGGCATCTAAACGTTTAGGTAAGGCTGCCTCAGCCATAGTTGGCGACATAATAGGCATCCGCTTATCCTGTGTCAAAATTATTTAACCTTTTTTCGGTATTTATTATGAAAATCAACGCAGTTGCAAAGCCGGAGCAGTGACCACAGTAGCAACACCTGCACCAATACTCGCACCCAACTTTTGCACCAATGATTCCCAAGGGTCCGGCTTGCGTGTGAAGTTTACCATCTCTTCACTATTAAACTTAGTACGAACTAGCTGACTGGTTGATGATAACCCATCTACTAGTCCCATTTCCAGCGCTTGCTCGCCCGACCAAACCAAGCCACTAAACATTTCTGGCGTTTCTTTTAAGCGATCGCCACGCCCGAGGCGAACCTGCTCAATAAATTGATTATGAGTAACCTTTAACACCCCTTGCCAAAACTCGGTTTGTTGAGCATTGGCAGGTGAGAAAGGATCCAAAAACCCTTTATTTTCACCAGAAGTGTATAAACGACGCTCTATACCTAATTTATCCATAGCACCGGTAAAACCAAAGCTAGAGCCCACCACACCAATTGAACCAACCAAACTTGCTTTGTCGGCATAAATCTCATCCGCTGCTGCTGCAATGTAATAAGCCCCCGACGCACCCAAATCCATAATAACAGCGTAAACAGGAATGTCGCGAATTTGCTTCAAACGCTTAATTTCATCAAATACATAACCCGACTGTACAGGACTTCCGCCAGGGCTATTGATGCGCATAACCACACCCATCGTTTGCTCATCCTCAAACGCCTCTCTCAATGCTGTAATAATATTATCAGCACTGGCATCCTGATCAGCGGCAATCATGCCGTTGATTTCAATAATTGCAGTGTAAGGCTGACCACCACCACGAACCATATCCTGTGCGGGAGAGCGCAACACAAAGACAATAAAAATCACATAACAAAGAGCCATTAATTTAAAAAATATCCCCCAGCGGCGAGACTTGCGCTGCTCGTCCTGCAAGCCAGTGACAACCTTTTCAATCAGTTTCCACTCTTTCGTTGTATCTGGGTAATCTACTTTATTTTCGTTATCCATTAAATTTCAAGCCCTCTTTTTCTTTATAATTCAAAAACTTACCTTCTAAAGGTGATGTTATTTCTAATAACTCATCAGTCATCGGATGCACAAATGCTAAACGATAAGCATGCAAACACAAACGCTTTATCCCAACCTGCTTATCCACTGCCTGCTCTACCTTATTTAAATATTTAGCATCACCCGCAATACCACAACCCGTGTATTGACAATGCACTCGAATCTGATGAGTACGACCCGTAATAGGCCTAGCTTCCACTAGGGTGTAACGACTGGATCGATCTAAAACCTTAAACTTGGTCAACGATGGCTTGCCATCTTCTTCTACTCTTACGATTCTTTCGCCGCCTTGGACTTCATTCTTTTTAAGAGGGGCATCAACCCGATCCTGAAAATCAGGCCACTCACCATGAACCAAAGCCAAATAACGTTTATCGATCGCCTTTTGCCCTTGAAACAATTTTTGCACAGCGACCAAAGCCGAACGCTTTTTGGCTACCAGAATCACCCCAGACGTATCCCTATCAAGACGATGAACTAACTCTAAAAATTTCTGCTGTGGCCGCATTGCACGCAACAATTCGATCAACCCCAGTTTAATTCCACTACCTCCATGTACCGCCATACCAGAAGGCTTATTCACCCCAATATAAAATTCGTCTTCAAATAAAATGCTATTTTGAATCAACTCAGATTGGCTAGTCGGAACAATCAACTCGTCATCCGACACTTCTTTAATAGTAACCGGGGCAATGCGTACAATGTCACCAATCGCTAAACGCTGCACCGGTTTCGCACGCTTTTTATTGATCCTAACCTCACCCTTGCGCAATAAGCGATAAATAAGGGAACGGGGCGCGCCCTTTAAAAGAGTAAGCAAAAAATTGTCAATACGTTGACCATCATGATCCTCATCGATAGTAATCAGGTTAACTTGGTTCGTATTGTAGGTTTCGGTTGGCATAAATAACTTTCAATTCGTTCTTAATGTTTGTCGCAACTGTGTTTTGTTGCTATATTCGCTTGCCCAGTATCAATTATTTCATTTTTTTCAATTATTGATATGGGTTTGGCAGCGATTGAGCGGCCAGTATAAAGAAGAAGAACGATTATTAAACCTTCTTTATGCAAACGAATGACATGAATTGCGATTGAGTACAAAGACTCAATCGCTTATTGAGATGAACCATGCGCTAGACTCGCAGGCAGCATCTCACTATCAAATTATGGATTGTTGGTGCTGGCCCAAAGGTATCACCAAGTAAAAATAGACATCACGCCCATCAGAAAATTCTGGCCACTTAGAGGGTGGCAAGCGGTGATTTCGTTGAATCAAGCAACCATAAAGATTTTGCTATGATGACCAACAAACGGTCAGCTGCCCGTGTGTCTGTGCTATAGAGCTACACACATAACATGAAAAGAATGCTAATTAATGCAACTCAAACGGAAGAGTTGCGCGTTGCCCTCGTTGACGGCCAGCGCTTATACGATCTGGATATTGAATCTGGATCCCGTGAACAAAAAAAATCGAACATATACAAGGGCAAGATCACCCGCATCGAGCCTAGCCTTGAAGCCGCTTTCGTAGATTTTGGTGCAGAGCGTCACGGTTTTTTACCACTTAAAGAAATATCTAAAAGCTACTTCAGCAAAAACCCTGGTTCTGGCCGCATCAACATTAAAGAAGTGATGCAAGAAGGACAGGAAGTTATTGTACAAGTTGACAAAGAAGAACGTGGCAATAAAGGCGCAGCCCTAACCACCATGGTTAGTCTTGCTGGTCGCTACCTAGTGCTTATGCCTAACAATGCCCGTGCAGGCGGTATTTCGCGTCGCATTGAGGGTGACGAGCGTACTGAGCTGCGTGAAGCCATGAAAGGCGTTACCGTGCCTGATGACATGGGCGTTATCGTCCGTACTGCAGGCATCGGCCGCTCTAGCGAAGAGTTGCAGTGGGATTTAGATTACCTGATGCAGCTATGGCAAGCTATCCACGGCGCTTCAGAGCGTCGCACAGCTCCTTGCCTACTATTACAAGAAAGCAATGTTGTTATACGTGCGATTCGCGATTATCTGCGTCAAGACATCGGTGAAGTACTAATCGATAACCAAGCAGCTTTCGACGAAGCCATTAGCTTTGTCCAGCAAGTTATGCCGCAGTATGAAAATAAATTTAAGTTCTACGACGATAAAGTACCACTATTCAATCGCTATCAGATTGAAAGTCAAATAGAAACTGCATTCCAGCGTGAAGTTAAACTACCTTCTGGTGGCTCGATCGTAATCGATCCAACCGAAGCACTTGTTTCTATCGATATCAACTCGGCCCGTGCAACTAAAGGCGCCGACATTGAAGAAACAGCAACCACAACCAACTGTGAAGCAGCAGAAGAAATTGCGCGCCAGTTGCGTCTGCGTGATATGGGCGGATTAGTGGTAATCGACTTCATCGACATGCACTCCAACCGCAACCAGCGTGAAGTTGAAAATCGCCTTAAGAACGCTCTAGAAATGGATCGCGCTCGTGTGCAAGTAGGCCGCATCTCTCGCTTTGGTTTGATGGAAATGTCACGCCAACGTTTACGCCCTTCTCTAGGCGAAACATCTGGCCACGTTTGCCCTCGCTGTAGCGGTACGGGTATTGTCCGCGACCTGCCTTCTCTTTCTCTTTCTATCTTGCGCCTAATCGAAGAAGAAGCAGCAAAAGAAAATACCGGTCAAATTCGCGCAGAAGTACCATTAAACGTGGGCTCGTTCTTATTAAACGAGAAACGTGAAGTAATTGCCGATATCGAAAATCGTCACAATTCTCGTGTGGTAATTTTGCCCAACCCACACATGGATACACCGCATTACGAAGTCACGCGCTTACGCCCAGACGATTCATTAATTGGCCAAGCAAGTCACGAACAAAACTTTGAGCCCGATTTGGATTTTGGTTTAGATACAGAAATCAAAGAAACCTCAAAGAATCAAGATGCCGCCGTTAAAGCAGTACCGACTGCTCGCGTTGCATCTCCAGAGCCACAAAAATCAATCTTTCAAAAGTTAACTGCAACTTTATCCGGCTTATTCAGCAGCGACGAAGTTAAAGAAGAAAAGCCTAAGAAAGAGCAAAGCAAGCCAGCTAACAGCAATCGCAATCAACGCGGTAGCCAAAGCTCTGGTCAAAACAACCGCCGCAATTCCTCAAACCGTCGTAACGATCGCAACTCTTCTGATCGCTCTGACAATCGTTCGGACTCTCGTTCAGACTCTCGATCAGATAATCGAAACGAGCGCCAAGAGCGCAGCAACACTCGTGGCAAATCCGATAGAAATACAGATCGTAACGAAAGCCGCGAAAAGACTGATACACGCAACAACCGCAATCGTAACAACAAGCGCGATAACGACAATAAACGCGAAGATCGTCCTAGCAAAAAGCCAGAAGCGCAAGCAGGCAATGCCACAGACGAAAATCAAGAAAAAGCACCACGTCGCCCTCGCAACAATGGCCAACGTCGTCGTAATCGTCAACGTAATACCAACGAAGTTACATCAACAGAATCAGCTGTTCAAAACGATCAAGCTGCAAGCAATACAGATGTGAAAACGGATGTAAAAGTTGATGCACCTGCTCCAACTAAAGCTGCTGACAATAAACCTGCTGAAAATAAGCAGGCAGAGACCAAGCCTGCTGAAGCTAAAGCAACAGAAAGCAAACCTGCAACTGCTGAAAAAGTAAAACCTTGGGCCGCTCACGAAGAAGCACCTAAGCAAGAAGCACCTAAGCAAGAAGCACCTAAGCAAGAAGCGCCTAAGCAAGAAGCGCCTAAGCAAGAAGCGCCTAAGCAAGAAGCGCCTAAGCA